>Ga0099824_1002633_pt1 | contig 26273 bp, 10 predicted proteins | sample SiratrowhiteBW_FD_76837 | JGI IMG/M metagenome (GOLD analysis project Ga0099824, IMG submission 76837) | Root nodule microbial communities of legume samples collected from California, USA - Siratro white BW | ecosystem: Host-associated > Plants > Roots > Nodule | place: USA: California...
AAAAAAAAAAAAAAAAAAAAAAAATTATCTCCCCCCATCAACATGATGCAAAAAAAAATTTTTTTTATAAATGCCCTTCTTTTTTTTTTAAAAAAAAAAAAAAAAAAAAAAATTTTTTTTTTTTTTTAATTAAATTAATTAAAATTAAAAAAAAAAAAAAAGGAACTGTGCAATGGCAAAAAAGTTTGATACAGCTATGCAAGTATTTTTTATAATTAAAATTAAAGTTTTATCCTCCTGATTTATGCAATAAAAATGAAGTTTTAGGGTTAATATTGATTATATGTAAAAGGAAAGGAAAGAAAAGAACGTTTCTTTAAGATTAGAAAAGGGGAAAGAAGGGAAAGGGTCCATTCAATTTCTTCAATGTTCAATGTTCAACGTTGAGAGAAGACATTTGAAAATCACGTGAAACCAAATCAGCTGAAATCGCATCCAATCTCATCGCATCGCTCAGAAATGAATTCGATTACGAGAAGCCGATCGCTAAGTTTCATCCTTCTTGCTTTCTCTCCGCACTTCGTTCTTGGTTCGTTCCCTCTTCAGCCTAACCTAATTCTTTCCCTTCTCATTATGTTCCAATTTATGCCTCTATGAAACCCACAATTTCTTCATCTCTGTTTTTTGATGCTAAACGACCGCACAATTCTATAATATTTCCCCGCTTAGATTGAAATTTTGCATTATCTGAATGGTTTCGATGCCTGCATGTGTGTGACCGTTTCTCGTCAATTGCGTTACCAACTTTAATTTCATTTCACCTGATTGCCTGCTTTTCCACCACAAAATGTCTTATTCTCTTCTTTTTTGGGTGTTTTCTAGGTTTGTCCGACGATTCACCTGCTTCTAAGGATTCCACGAAGACAGAACATCATGCAGCCAGAAGCACCAGTACTATAATTGTCATTGTATTAATTGTGTTTGTGCTCTTTTCCTTGTTCTCCTTTGTGCTTTTTAAGCTTTGGCGGAAGAAGAAAAGGGAAGAACAATACGCTCGTCTTTTGAAATTGTTTGAAGAGGATGATGAGTTAGAGCTTGAGCTTGGCCTAAGGGACTGACCTTTGCAGTTCGACATCTTCAAGCTTGGTATTTCATCCTAATTTATCCTCTTCTTCTTTTTTCCCTCGCCCAAACTTTATTGCTATAGTCAAATCCTAATGCTCCATTCTTTTAGTTTTTTTCTTTTTCATGATAGTAAGAGGAGAGTTTTGAGAGAGTTAATTAACACCTTAGATTTGTTATGTGGCGTACACGTATTAGGGAATCAGAATGTGAGATTGGTTGTGCAAAAAAGATCTCCTTTAATGTTTAATGACCCAAGTAAATTAATGAAACCTGTCAACCTTTACTCTTACACCTTCTAATTTACACCTTCTATTTACGTGGTGGCGGGGAAGTCTTTCTCTTGCTGAGTATTAAATGCTCCTGCTGCTAGTGTCCATGTACCTTTCAGTATAGAGTCTAAACTCTTGGTGTAATCCCTTGTCTCCCTATAGTCTTATACTCCAATCAAAATTGGAGTTTTGCTATGGTAATCGAACCTTCATTATGTGAGTTACCTTGGGGAAACTCAAATTTTAATACTTTGATTGGATTGGATAACAGCATTAAAAGCATATGAAATTGCACTTAAGTTTCTGCCTTTTTGTTATGAAAAACATTTAGGAGCAATAAGTTAGATTCTTTTTTTGTTTTACATAAATTAAAGTTTTACCAACATCTAACATGTGAGTTACTTACTGAGTCTGTGGTGAGACTTTAAATTTGATTTTAAGAACTGTATCAAAAACAATTAAGGTACTTAAGTTTTGTTCTTTTGTTGTATGGTCTTGAACATCTTTTAATATAAAATATTAAATGGTAAAATAAATATATTTAATGTTCTTCTATTCTTGGTACTTCAAAGGATTATTAGAAAAATGATTTGTTGACCCGTAAAATATAAACATTCCAAAGCGGAAAAAAAAATTTGGAAGTGCAACGTTTAAGATATCCCTACTACAATTTCCTATTAAACATTTTAGAATCCTCAATCACTTCCAAACATCACTCTACATTAAGTGCCATTATAATGTGCACATTTATTTGGCTTGTAGTATGTATTTGTACCTTGTTGCCTTTCTTCTAAATTCCTTCTGTACGAGACCTTTTGAGTATATTTTTTGTGTACCTCACCTAATCTCATGTATTCAAACACAACCTTGAATTATACTCTCATCCTCAAGATTCAACGTGTTGAACTGTTGATCCACTCAGATAGACTAATAAACACCCAGGCACTTGGATAACCCTCCCTTAAAAGTTAATTGTTAGGGAGAGGGAGAAACCAGGCCACTTTGTATTCCATTGAACATCTCATATTAATCAATCTGGGACCTAGGGATCATATAATACCCAAGTCCCTATCATAGACATAGGCAGCACACAGCACAAGGCCATATAAAAACGGTAAAGTTGTTTCTTGGTGACTGGTTGGCCGTGGGTCTGAATCGAGAAACAACCTCTTAGCACATGTAAGGGTTTGATTGTGTATTATGACCTTCACCCATACCTTAGGCGATGCAGTAAGCTTTTGGCACTGCGGTATGTCTGTTTTTACTGTTACATACCCAGTCCACCATGACAGCCATCGTCTTTTGCTAAAAAACTACGATCAACATCTGAAACCATGATTACAGAACCATCTTGTGAAATGCCATTATCAGAGCTCTGAGCACTGTCGCACATGGTTGTGAAACCATGTATGGGATCTGTATTTGGATTATTACAGATTCCAGGGACAAACCACTGACTACTTGAGCAAAGGTGATGATAAAACGGACAAACCTGTGGCAGATGAAGGGTTTTCGTCACACCGTTTCTTCCAACGCAACACAACAACAATAGATGTTGAAAAACATTTCTGTGAATCTAAACTAACTCCTAACATTGGTGTGGTCACTAGGTCAGATGGACCCTGTGTCAAAATTGTAGTTCCAAGACTAATGAGGGAACAAATAGAGCATGAATCTGAAATGTGGTGGTGGAAATGTAAACCATAGAATTGAGTTGGGTCATGTTACTCTCAAAACCATTGAAGCTACCAAAGCTTCTATTTGAATCCACCGTGCCTCATGACTTTCCTCATCACCTTCCCATCTCCTGAACTGCTCTTAGTGCCACCTCAAAATTCTCCTACCACAATGAATACTGTTCTTCCTTTTAAGCCCATCTTGTTACTGTTCCAACTTAACACAACAACCAAGCTCTCACACAATAATCGTTGCAAACCACCAGCACAACCTACACTCTAAGCTGTGAGAGTGTGTGTGGATGTTTTTGGTGATCTCATACACATCAGTATTGGCAGCAGTGCTAAACAGACCTACTGTCTGGTGCCCTCAAGGTCTTACGGACAGGGATGCTACTATGTGTCTCTATTCTAACATAAAGGCAAATATTAACATCAACAACACCCAAGTCAGGCAATCAGTGTAATTAAGGAGTTAACAGGCATGTGTGCAAATTAGTAACGAAATTGGATGGAAATTGACATTTGTCAAACATTAAGATTTGTAAACGTAAGGATTGATTTGGTAAAAAGAAAACAAGGTATCAAATTGAATAAAGAACACAAGGGACCAAAAGGGTTTTTTTCCATTTTTTTAATGTAAGAAATAGAAGTGAGATATAATTGGTTGTTTAGAAGTAATCCTGTTACGGTGTCTTCATTTATTTGATGGGATTATTACTATTAGGGTTTTAGGGGAGTCTTAGCTTAATGGCAAGGTTTTGATTTGTGACTTCTTAGGTTCAAATTATCTACTTGTTGCGGTAATGTTGCGTACATCCATCCTCTCCACCCCTTAGTAGGTGGATTTCGTGCATTGGCACCTGAATATTTTTAGGGTTTATATTTTGAATGGGGTGATTTTTTTTTTTTTTTAAGCTCACGTATATTGTAATTATGTCATAATACTTTCAAAACTTTTGATTGCAGGCTTATGCGAGTTTATTTGTTTGGAATTGAGTTATGCTAACGGGTGCAAGGACACTTGTTAAAATTAAAAAGTAATGCACGACAATTAATATGATACAGTACTTTAATTTTTCGATCCTTAACAAGTGTCCTTATAACTCGTTAGCATTTGCCTTGCCTTAAAAAAAAAACTGCTTCTTGCTGAAGACGGATATGATGGTGGTAGACGTGTGGATTAGGACTTTCTTGGAGTGAAGAACCATAGTTGATTGTTTGTAATGCTATTCACTGATTTTTTTGATAGATATTATTTATCTACATAGTAGATGAAGAGAATGTTAATGTGCACAGTGATTGGACGGATGTCGTCTAGAGTATGGTACACCCGAAATTTGTTGATATGTATGATATTGTAGACTTTACATGTTACAGATAATATATGGTTGTTGATGAATGGATGAGGAGGATTTGTATTACATAACGTTTTTTCTTCTCTCTTTTTATCTGGTCAACATTTCATAGTTTACTTGTGAAAGTGAAAGAGATCGTCAATGCATTCATAAGACAGCCAAGACCGATTTTTATATCTTTCAATTTGAAATAAAGCATGTGAAGTTTGAAATTCTTTTTATATTCTTAAAAAAAAAAGGTAGTTGTAGAGGGATTTTTACGCTGGGGAGGAGTAAAGTATTTATTACAAAATTGAGAGCTTAACACCCATACATATGTTTCTGTGTATGTGAGTTGGTGCGAGCAAGAGAGAGTGTAACAATTGAAAGGAAGGTTTAACATGAGAGGAGAGAGAATATAATATTAATTACTATATGTTCAAAACTATAATCCAGATTAAAAATAGTCTCCTAACATATGATCTCTCTCATTTTGTCTTGTTCCCTCGTGTTTACATTTTCGTTTTCTTAATTTTCACTTTTTCTATTCTAGTTTCATGTGGTTCCTTTTTTCGTGTGTTCTTTTGCATCCCACTTTTCTGTGGGCATCAAATTGAAGCATTTTAAATTATTCTCACATTAAAAAATTCAATGACGATTGAAAATAGAAGCCTACACTATTTTCATGTAACGATTAGCAATTAGGTTAATGAAAACGGATATGAAAGACCGTGACTATTTTTATTTTACCTTTTTAATGTAGATTCTAGATTTAGATCTAATTATTAAACTTTTCTCTCACCCAGTATTAAGTGTGCCAACTAGACTAGGCCGGTTAGATCAACGAGTCTACCTTGTTTTTTTTGGATTGGTCGTTTAAAAACGGATTAAAATTTAATTTGTCAACTCGCCCAACTTTATTTTATTTAATTATATTAATTTATATATTCCTGTTTTATTTGATAGTATCTGTTATTTTTCAGGTTCAGAATTTTTAGTTTTAATTTGAGTTTACTATTTAATTTATAAAATATATTTATTTTACTTTTACTGTCTTTTTAAAGAGAAAAACGGGTGTACATTAGACCATAGTTTGAATTAAAAATGATTATATGATAGCTTAAAAATCAAATGACTTCGTAATTTAATCCTAAATTATCTAAATGTATGGTTGAGCGATATAATTTGTATTATATTTCTTTATAAACACTAATCTCATTTGATATGTTGCTTGTGCATATAGTGCATGTGTGGCTTTTGAAACTTTAAATAATCCCATAGCATATGGCAAAGGACATAATGATAATGGTGATTACGACCTAACACGGCTGGGTTCAGTTAAGGGTTTTTTTGGTGTGGTATATTCATAACTTTTACATTATTATTATTATTATTATTAATTATTATATATTTGTCCCGGAGAATTCTTATAATTCCAAAAGTTGATAAGAAATCCCTCTAACGGATAAATAAAGCTGTTATCTTACTCTGCCAATATTTTTATTTCTTCGAAGAAAAAAGCCTCGTCCTTGCGGTAGTGTATATCTTGATCTTGCGTACTTTTTGTAGACTCTTCTTTCTGCACAATGAGCTGCAGCAGCCGCAATAATCCTAACGCTACAAAGCATTAAAAATATCACACTACTGAATGAAAATTGCATCGTATTCGTATTAATAGTACTTTTGTTCTTCTAGTTGTGACTAATTAACGGCTCCTGCAAATTAGCTAATTAAAAAGGACGAATTAGCTAATTAAAAAGGACGAATGACTTTAAATCCTCCAAAATGATATGTTTTATGCACAACAGGATAACAAACTATAAACTATTACAGTTCTAATAATGGTTCGCTTGACAATTGCAACTTTGCTTCATAAAACCAAATCTTAACAATAGCAGCTTCACTTAGCATTAATTGAGAATAATAATTGTAGGTCGAACCACTTCGATACCATGACTTCATAGTTCACATTCCAGCTTATAAAACTATACAAAAAACGGTTAGCAAACTCAATAATAACTAAAATCGACCATCCTTGAACAGTAATGACATAAATATTCATGTCACAATAATGAAAGGCACTCCACTTGTTTATTTAGTTTCAGTCAATACCATGCATATATAGAGAAATGCTTGCAACACTCTTATATGCATGTATGTAATCTAATAATTTGATAAAGGCAAAATAACTAAAAAAATTAAAAGGTATTGAACTAAGAGTACGCTACTAAGTAGCAGCTGCAAATTAGTTAATACTATAACTAAGCAAAACGACATTCAAAAGTTGTAGCGGGTTAATACGCCAAAGAATAGACGTCAAATTAAATCTGGCGTAAACCATCTATCATCCCAATCCCAGCAAGCTTCTTCTGGAGGAGATTCAGCACAAGGGTGTTTCTGGTGAGTTATCAGTGAAAAGACCATCACAAAGTCTAAGAAATCAGATGCTAATAACTTAGCTGTAGAAAAATGTATGATCCACCGTTAAATTTCCGGGTGGGTCATCTTCCTGTCTTGGCTCGTTTCATTCCAGTACTGTTGAAAGGTGACATGCTTGGACTCATGCTCGGGCTCATGCTCGGACTTTCCTCTCTCAAAGTACCATTAAGCATAGCCAACTCCCTCAACTGTTGCTTCTTATAGTGATCAAGGGATTCATCCTGGGGGATTAACAAAGATTAGCAGGATACCAAAAAAAGGAGGCACAATCAGTGCAATAACTACAATAATATAACTATACCACAGGCTTCAAAAGATTTTCTAGTATTGCCACTGCATGATCCAGGCGAGCATTAATTATATCCTCTGGAAACTCTGCCTCCACCAACACATGCAATGGCTCTTTAAGGTGCTCATATCCGGGCTTATCTTTAAGCTTTTCTTCCTACAAATAAAATATAGGGAAATTGAAACACATCATACAAAACGACATGTGACACAATCATACTTATTATGGTATGAGTCATGAGAAATCCAAAAAATACTTTCAGAAATTGCACAAGTTCGGGAAAGAAAGTTGATTACAAAGTGCCACACTAGAGTTGGATAAGAGCCAATTGAAACTATTGGGGAAATGTTGTGAAAATTAATGTTTTGTGTTCGCCCGGCATCAGTTTATGCCTATCAATGGGGAAAATAGAAAGTTTACTTACACATACCAACTTTACCTTAATAGAATCCTTCACTGAGCCACAGCCTCTGATATAAACCCTACATTCAGTCATGGCTTCCACTCTTTTCAATGAGTTCCCTCGAGGTCCCAGAATTCGGCCAACAAAATTATACTGCTGAGATTTGAGTCTAAAAGCTATTACATTTGAAAAATAAAACCTGATACAAACTGGAGTGAAATAACAAGGTTTTGACTTACATTTGGATATTTGTCTACAGGGACATCAAGTCTGATGACTCTCTTCACTACCGGAGTAGATGGAACTCCTTGTGTCCCAGGCCAACCCATTGGTGGTGCTTGAAAGGATGCCATCCTTTGGAGATTTGCTTTGTCCTGCAAGAAGAATTTGGTATTTAGATCTCTCTTTTATACCACAAACTGTTATAACAACCCAAACTCCTTGCCACCAAGTTTCTTCACAGTTCAAAAAGAAATCTTCACATAAAAGTGCCCACCTATGAGCATTTTCATTTTTTAAAATGTAAATGCTAAAAGCATCTATGATTTTAAAATTCCAGGGAGTCAAAATCTGGCAATAAACAGCAACCAAGAATTCACCCTAACAGAGTTTAAGAGCTGATGGGAAAGCAGGCTAAGGTATATAATAACATTTGCCTCTGAGACAGGTTAAATCTAGAAGGAAATGGATAACAGTTAAAACATAAGGCCGAGAGACAAAAACTAAGATTAGTGATTCTAAAATGGTAATTCTAATTATTTGTATGTAATGCCCCAAATTACCATCAAATCAGTATGGTAATCTTTCGGATACCTGACTCTATGTGCATAAAAATCCTTTACAATGCAATGACACAATTAGAAAATACAAGGTTAACAAGTCCCAGAAAGTCGTCATAAGACACATTAGACACAAAATTAGTTCGATATACCGACAATAGACACTTTGCAAATCATCATGGATGAAAAATTAAAAATAAATAAATAAAAGACAGATAGAGGTCACTACCTCTATTGGCAAAGCAGACCATCCCTCCAACTCCATTGGTCTAGTATTTGGATGATGACCCAAGGGCCTGAATGGACTATCTGGTTCGAGTCTTTCATGATCGATAAAACTTTGATTAAAGCCCGACATGCGTCTGATTTCTGTTAGGCAAAATAACACAATAGAAACGAATAGTAAGAGTAAACATATATATATATATATATATATATATATATATATCAGTATATATCAATCAAAAGAAATAGCATTTACATGGGAGGAGATGAAAAAGATGAATTGGAATGGGAAAAGGAATAGCACATACCTTGAGTCAAGAGCTTGGTACATTGGGGGAGAATTTGTACAAAAGGGCCAAGTTTTTGCCTCTCAGCGAGTAGTTCCGCGAAATATCTGAAAATGATGAGATTAGTAGTAGGGAGTGGATGGAGTTGGGTTGACATATGGTAATGCGATAATGAATAAGTGAAGAATGGAAAAGGAAATACCTTTCGCGATCTGGAGGAATAGAGGAGGAAGAGGAGCGCACAGGAGACGGAGGAGGAGGGAAATGGAAATAGCATCCGTTCCCATTCCCACCGCCATGGATCCTCTCTCCCATCACTCGCTCTCTGCAACAAAACGAAACCTAGTTAATCTACTCTGCAAACACACATACACAGAGATGAACACAGCACACAGACTTACCGAATGAACGAAAAGCAGAGTGAGTGAGCGAGTGAGTGAGCGAGTGAGTGAGTGTCTCCCAAACCCCACAGCCACACACCAAATCCCTATACCAAACCACCAAAGCCAGAGAGAGACACAGAGAGAAATAAGAGACGGAACGGAACGGAATAAAACAGAACACTATATATATTTTATTTATATCTATTATATATACAAATTTTCAAGTATTTCCTTAAACTAATTTTTTATGTTGTATATAATAGTAAAACTAATAAATTAATTTTTCAATGTATTTTTGGCACACACGTGTCTGGACATGTAGACCTTCTTTTTAAAAAATAATTATACATATTCTATATTCTAATTACTACATTTAATAAATATATAACTTTTATTAGATATAATCAATGGTAACAGTTAATATCTAATACTTAAAATAATTACTTTTCGATTACTGTGCTCCTATGCATGTAGGTTCAAATATACAAAAGGTCAAACATTCAATAAATGTATATTTTAATTATTGATTTAAATAATTATATTATATTCACTAAATGTAATATTTAATATTCTGTAAATGAAATTGCTTTCATACAATACTACATTTAATAGCATTAAGTATTACATTAATAATTAAATACTATTTGACTTTTAGTTTGAGAAAAACTTTCCAAGATGTCCTCTGAGTTGTCACTGGATAATCCACCCTTTTATTTGTATGTTTTAAGAATGTATGATGAACCAACTCTGCTTTTTATAAATATTCTTAATTTAAAATTCATTTCTACAGTTACTATCATAAATTTTAAAATGTTAACATTTGAAGAAGTCAGTTATAAATAAAATTAAATAACTAAAATTAGTAAATATTAATTTAACTATTTAATTTCAACATATTTTAAGATTTCATTAATAATAAATTTTAATAATTGAAAATATTAAATTTAAAAAAATAATAAATACAAACAAACATTTATAATTTAAACTTTTTACAATTTCATTTAATTAAAATTAATAAATTTGAATTTTATTATTTAACGAAAAATACTCATTGATAAAATATTTATAGCATTCTTAAAGATTTAAAGTTTTAAAGGAAAATCATTAGAAGGCTTCTTTGAATTTGGTTTATGAGATGATAGTAAGTTTAATCCATATAAATGAATAATAAAGTTTAAGTTTACTTTTTATAATTGTTTCTGTCAAAATGAAATTATGTTAATGAAATTTGATCAGTAGGCATTAATTTTATTCAAATCTATATTGTTAAGGGAAAATCCTGTATGTTTTTTTTTTTCAACACTAACTTTAATTTGTTTGAGAGATTAAATCTCTTAGACTATTTATGCAAAAAAAAAAAAGTTTTCAATTCAAATATGATAAAATAAAACACAGCGATAAAACTCAACTAATTAAAGGCTTTATATAAAATTAGTCTATAATACCAAACATTAAAGACACAGATTTGATCAGTAGGCATAATAACAATATATAATATTAGTCTATAATGCCAAATATTAAAGACACAAACTCACATCAATTAAATTAAAGAATCACGTATTTCTAATATCGTATAAATTACGAATCAATATCCTAAAATCATCACCCAAACTTCAATATATAAATTTAAGTTAAAATTACTATTTTACATAATATTTTATTCGAAACAATTATCAATCAAATCAAATATACTCAAATCACATAATTTAAATCTAAATATAATATGTTATCAATCCTTTAATTAGAACTTTCAATTAAAAATTATCATCAAATTTTCAAGTTGCATACAAGTTAAAAAGGTTCATATTTAAGGTAAAATAAAAAAAATCTTTAAATATGAATTTGATGGTAATATTTTAGTTTATCTTAAGTTTTAAAGATTAAGTAAATTATATATTATACTGTATTATGAAAAAAAATTCTCAATTACAATCTCCTATCACAATAGATTATCATTATTATAATCTTTGAAATTAGTGACACCCTTTTGATAGCTCCTGAAAAGACAACACTTTTTTGAATTTTTTACACCTTTCTTCTGAAGGTGAAAGGGTATATTTAGTATATTTTACACTTTACCCACAAGAAGTAAATATTCATTATTACATGGATACTACTGTAAATAACATAAAACATAGGAGATAAAAAGTACATTCTATATATTATAAGTCATGCTAAAATCTCTTATAACCAAGTACATCCAAATGTTTTTTGCATACCTCTCCCATTGTTACATACACAGGAGATTGACAGAATAGCTGATCCAGTTAACACCTTGAAAGTATTATTTTTAGCCTTAAGATAAGAACATATATATTAAAAGAAAAAAATGATAAAGCAAGAATACCAAGAACTAATTATCAACTTAAAAGTCTCAATATTTAAATTATATCTCTTAATAAATTAAAACTCAAAACCATGTAAAATTCATCTCTCGAAACAAATCCTAAATGTGATTTAAAAAAAAATAGCTTCATCAAGACATTATATTCCAAAATAGTAGTAAAATTCCAATGAGTTAGAAGGAACTTAAAATTGTTGTTAAAAAGAAAGAAAAGATGGTAGAGTAACAATGAAATGATATGATAGCCGAAAACAAAAATTAGTGACTTTTTGTTAAAATAAATATATAAGATATTTTCTTATTATTTCCTAAAAAATACTCATTCATTGTGTTAAATTGAATCCTAAGCTCAACTAAAAGTTGTAATGAATTCAAATAGTGAGGTGATTAGTACATAAAGAAAAAGATTCACAGACTTAATATCTTGAGGTTTTGTATTGAAGTTGACATAATCTTTTATATATGAGTTTATTCATGACATGATTCAAGGCTTATCAAATCTACATATATAAGATTAGGAATTGACTCTTCTCAATGTGTCCACTAGAAAAATCATTACAATTAATGATATGTATGGAAATTTGTTATTCAAGTAGATGACGAATGAGTAAAATACTTTTTAACAACTCAACAAAAAATACATCCTAAATTTGTTTGAACATTCACAATAACTACCTCCACTGTTTATCATAGAATACTATAATTATATAATATATATCAATTATATTACAAACATAAAAACATTAATCCTTAGAATTTCTCAACAATATAACATTTATCTTGAAAATTATTAAATCAAATTATTTCAAAGTATAACTCAAATCATCTTGTTAACAGTGATTGTTATCACAAGATGATTTGTTGTAAACCTAAATATGTTTCTTATAAACTTAATTGAATCCTACAATATAAATAGTTTTTGGTTCCCTCTTTAAAATATTTTTAAAATATTGTTGTTAAATATATAAAATTATTTACATTATACGCGTACACTATTTTCATATAATTATTCTAGTCTGGCCTAAAGTCATCATCCACCATATGTTTATGTAGAAAACATTAAAATTATTTTATTTTTATTAAATTCGTTATCGCATGTAACCATATATATGATATGTGACTTTGTTATCATTTGACAAAGTTATTGAGAATTCCATTGAAAAATATGTAAAGGAATTGCTTGGTGCAAGTTTTAATGTAATAAATGTTTTAAAAATATAATTTCTCATAATATTTTGTCACCTAACACACATCTACATGTGTGTGTATATTAATTTATATTTTATGATATTTTTAAGTTGGATACGTTATTAGTATGCGTTTTTAACTCAATTATAATATTTGAGGTAAAAGATTACAATGTTATTTAATAAAATTGAAGTTGTTTAACAATTTATTAATTCATGCAGAATGTGAATTTTTTTCATAATGTGAATATAATATTTGTAAGTTTTTCTTTCTAAAAATATTATTTATTGCTTATAACTATTATCATGATGATAATTGTAAAGAAAAAATAATTTTTGTTTATACTATCAATAATCTAGTTAATGACAACTTATTGGTACAAAACTAATGAATATGTTATTATTAAGTATATTTTTTTAAAAAATAACCTAACCACATATAGGTTGAAGTGGTTGATTTCTACTTATAAAATCTATATTAGTTGATGTGGACTAAATATTCACTAACAAATTGATTACAAAAAATATCACATAATAAAATGGATAATTTTGAAATTGAAATTGTTAAGCTTTGAAAGTGTTATAACTATTAAGATTTTGTATCACTCAATACTAACTCAAGGAGAAATTGTTATCCTTTATCGAGAACTATCTTATTTATAACTACATCATCCCTCCCAATAATTATATTCTAGTACTAAATAATAACTAATAATCATTTAGTGAATGTGATAGCTCAAATGTTAGTTGTGGTAAATATGAGGTTGATCTTAATAATCTTAACAAATCATTTTAATGTTTTACAAGTGAAGTTGTTGAGGTTCTTGTTTTTGAAAATATTTACCTACTAAAGAGTCAAATACTAAGCATGTGAAAAAAAAAAAAAACTAAATGAAGATATTTCATCATATATAATTTCATATAATTTATACATTGTAAAAAAATATATTTATGTGAGTGATGATTAATTATGTTATGTGGTATTTTGTAATTATTAAATTTTGGAAATAATTGATAAATCTTGAAATATTTATTAATACAATTATCTCATGCTTAAAATTTGTTGAGATATATTTGTTTCTCTCATTTTAATATTGCTTTTTTAACTATAATCAATTCAAGTGATGAAATGTTTTCCTTTTTAAAATGTATTTTTTAATTATATTTCTTAATCATGATTGATATGTTTGTTCATTTTTTAAAACTAAACAAAGTCAAGTATAAGGTTTTCCTCGAATATAATAATATCTTTCAAAATTTATCAACCATTATTGTGTATTTGGTAAGCTAAAGAATAAATATTTAAAAAACATTTTAAAAAGTCGTTCATTGATAAGTTATTATAATTTTTGTGCTAGGAAGAGACTACACTTGAAAAAAAAAACGAACCATAAATATACCCTTAGTGTAGGTGAAATTTATGATGGGAGGAAGCAATATGATACATTATTTTAGCAATTACCTCTAACAAAATAGGTTCTCTATTACTACCATGGAAGGATGCCAAATTCAATGTTTGTAATTCATATAAATACAAATGAATACTATAATATGAAGCAAGATTTCCATTAACACATTTTATAATAAAGTCAAGCCTACAATATGAGACGAAACACTAATGACACATAAACATGATTATGAAACCCTTCATAAAATATTTAGGAATATTTTATATGTTGAAAATAACTCATGTAACTTTTTCTTTTACAGCCAAAGTTGTTGTTTTTTTAAAGAGATTTGTCAAATTTTGATAATAATTCCGAAGAGACATATAAAATAGGATTTTTTTAAGAAATTAGATTATGGGAGTAGACATGAAAGTATTGAAAAAAATGTGACATTAACATCCATGTCTAATTATAAAAATTTAAATCTGATTATTAAAGTTATTATCATTTGTATTTAGTCAACTTTTTATTTTAAGGTATGAATGATGATTCATGTTTTGAAGACAGATTTTGATTTGTGATCACGTTGTTAGGAATACAAATGGATAAAATTCTTACTATTTGATAATGAAAATAAAACTCTGAACATGAATTTTATTATTATTATTATTTTGAATTTATAGCAGTAACTAAAGCTATATATGATTTATCATTTTTGGAAGATGTTTAAAATCTTTTATAAAGTCTGTGAATAACATTTTAAAATATATTTTAATTTTTCAATAACTTATTTATACGTTCAACTTATTTTTTTCAGGTGTTAGTATCGAGATTTCTTTTTATCAGAGTCGGTGTTGTATGTTTTTTTTAATAGATTCATTTACATGGTTATTGAATTTATCTTAATATATATATATATATATATATATATATATATATATATTAAATAATATATTTTTAACCTTATCTTAGTGAATGTTATAATTATAATTAATCTATCATGTAGGAAAAACTCATGAAAGGAGGATATAATTAGATTGTGGGAACTCAAATATATTTTATATTTTTGTTTTTTCTCTTATAAAGAAAACATTTATATTTCAATTTAATACTAAAATGGTATTATTAGAAAAATGCAAGAGGTATTATTGTTTTAAACTTTGAAGAGGGCACCCGAAGAAGTGAGAAGTAGAAAGCGCAAAACGCAATCGTATATGGTTTTAATTTAATTTGGCACGCACGCGAGGCAACTCAACTCGCAATTTCCTTCGAAACGCACGCAACGCAAACCCTTCTTCTCTCTTCCTCGTGGTTTTTTATGAGTGCATGGCAATTTGGGGGTTTTCTTCGGGATTAGGGCATACGCTTTCGCTGGATTGATCTCACAATCAGAAACAGTGGAGAAGATGTAATCCCACCGAGATTGTCGTTCGCGCACTCCTTGATTGGTTGATTGATTGATTGATAGATAAGCGGTAACTGTAACTGTAAGAGTGTGTAGTGAGGCTAGGGTTTTGGCATGAAGAGTGCGTTGGATCGGACGAAGGTGGTGCTGCGTCACTTGCCGCCCTCTCTTTCAGAGGCCGCCCTTTTGGCCCAAATTGATGCCGCCTTCGCTGACCGCTACAACTGGCTCTCTTTCCGTCCTGGCAAAGTCAGGTAACGTTCCATTCGCTCTCTGCTTCATTTTCTCTTCATATATACTTCACTGCGTGCTGCTTTTTATTAAAGTAGTCAATTAACCGTGCCTAGGCTTGGCTAGGTTAGGGTACGTATGGTTTTGCCTGCCATATTCTATATAATTGTTGTAATAGCGTAAATTATGTTTTAGCTTTACCTTTTCCTCTGGGAATATCATGTAACTGCTTATTATCATCATCATGAATTTGATTATAACTCAACATCTGCAATGCGAATTAGGCGTTGACGTTTACAATTTAAGTACTCTGTTTTTATAATATGTTAATGACATTCCTTTTGACTTTATGTTATATTTTTTTAAATGGATTTTTCAGCCAGAAGCATATGTCATATTCTAGAGCCTACATTGACTTCAAGAGGCCAGATGACGTTATACTGTTTGCGGAGTTCTTTAATGGACACGTCTTTGTGAATGAAAAGGGTAATTAATGAAATTATGTGAAGTGGTTTATTAGTCCTGCTGAAGATCTTGCTGAAGCTGTAATCTTTGTTGTTGTTGCAATCAATTTTCGAATTTGGCCAATGCCACGGTTCCGTTTATTGTCGCCCTGTAGTTCAATATTCAATACTTCAGGAAATAGAATTGTTTCCAAGTGGGTTTTTCATGGCAAGCAATCTATGTTTTGACTCTTTGGAATATCAAGACTGTATTTCACAAGTATATTTAATGCATTTTACAAATCTTGTGCAAAGAAACAATGAGAATTGGATAATAGATACTGAATCCGGTCTCTGTTTCACTCTTGTTGCTTCCTAGGATCTCAGTTCAAAGTCATTGTTGAATATGCTCCTTCCCAACGCGTTCCAAGACAGTGGTCTAAAAAGGATGGTCGCGATGGGACCATATTTAAAGGTACCACTTGGATAATGCTTTAAGTAGATTATAGTGGATATGTTTATCTCAATAGGAATTATATGAACGTATCCGGAATATCTCAATAGGAATTATATGTATATCAATAAATTACAGTCTTTTCCTTTTGATAAATATAAGCCTTTCCATGATGAACATCTAGATTCTGAGTATCTGGAGTTTCTTGAACTACTCGCCAAGCCTGTTGAGAATCTTCCCAGCGCTGAGATACAATTGGAGAAGAGAGAAGCAGAACGATCTGGTTAGTCAACTAATGCAGACGATACACAGTAAATTTTAATTTTGAAACTTTTGAGACTTAAAATGATGCATACACAAAATGGGCACAAAATACTACTTCCCCCTATTTTGTACTTACTGGGTTGACATGCTTTGACAGGTGCTGCAAAAGATACTCCTATAATTACACCACTGATGGACTTTGTGCGCCAGAAAAGGGCTGCCAAGGGACCTAGGGTATTTTTTTGTTCATGATCAACTTTTGAAATCTCAAAGCTTATTTGATTGGTCCTTGTCATTATGTTAGCCTTTCTGGGAACATGCATTTGTCAACTCATGCATGTGTGAAGTTGAGAGCAAGTCCCTCGTAAATATACTTATCCTGTTTTATCTATTGGCACTTTTCTCGTATCTTGCTTATCTAATGTGCATCATGTGTGTGCAGAGGTCGTTATCAAATGGAAAAGTGAGTAGAAGAGGCACTTCATCTAATGGGAGTCCTAGTTCTGGCACATCCAGACGAGGTTCCGGAAAGAAGAGGGTTCCTGCTACTATGGTATTGTGCATTTTTTGAAGAGAAAGTTAAATATGGTTAATTATTAGCATTGTTATTAAAATGGAACCGGTCTGGTATCCTGTTAGGAATAACCTCAAAAACCACTTTATAAATAAATTGGTCTTGAACTTAGTATCACCTGCCTTTTGAAGTGGTTCAGCAGATTTATCTGGTCCAGCTATATGTGACTCACAGGATGTTCATTGCCTTTTTTAGAACACCAGTAATTTACAGTTAGTAGAGTACCTGATGTGGGCATTTACTTCCACTCCATTACCACATCCTTTCCAAGGCCCAGTAGTGTTGTGGAATATGATCAAACCGAGTATAGGCTTTACTTCCGCTGAGTGCGTGCCTCACAACACAAGCTTGTTAAATCTTGGAAATACCTCACAATGTCATTCAGATGTTCATTCATATATCAACACATGAAGGGAAAAATGAAGAGAGATGACCTTAAATCTACAAACATCTAACATAGAATTAATGGAAGGTAGCGGTCTTGGGTTATGTGTACATGGGACAGATTACCGAGACAAAATGGCATATCCAACAAAGTTTCCTTTTACTAAATAACTGTGAAGCAATAATAGAAACCACACTGTTTACTTCATTCCTTACTATCATTTTTTTTATCAGTATCAATACTGTTGGTTTTAAAATGTATTGGAGTTGTGGATGGATGACTATTAGAATCCAGCCTAATGCAGATATTTAAAATCCCTTGTAATTTCTCAGCCCAGCTGATAAAACCGTATCTTTATGTTGTTGTTATTATTATTATTATTATTGTGATGCTAACAATACCGATGCATATTTGCTGGGCATAGTATTTTGGTATGACATTGTTAAAGATACATAAACTTTAATAATATTATTTAAATATTTAAATATTAAATTACAGTTGGACCTTTAAACATTGAACTGGTACCCTTAGAGCATCTCTAATAGTAGAACTCAGTTTTGGTTCTTAATGGACTTTTTCTGGTTCCCTCAAGGCAATACAAGATTTAAGAACTTCATCTATTTTTTGCTCCAATAGAGAAACCTAGCTTGGATTTTGGATTCATCTTATATGGGTTAATTATGTGATTAAGAACAAGTTTTTATGAGTTTTTGTAGAAGTAAGGTCTCTACATGGCATCCAACTTACCCTTTTCGAATGGACGAAAAAAATAAGATAAGTTCTAGGCTTAAGAACACAGCTAAGAACCACCGTTGGAGATGACAGTACTAGTGTAATAATCAGTTTGGTTTTCAGAATATTGATTACCGGTGCCATGATTTTTAGTCAACTTTTGTAATACCAGAAAACAGCACGGTATTTCATACTTATTTGGCTAGAACATTTGGCTCTTACTTGTGTGTTTTAACATTCCTAACTCTTGCTTTCATGATGGTCAGTATGTTGCCAGGCACCCAGGGAAAAGTTCTACTATGAAAGACAGATCAATTTATGCTTTGGTTCCTGGCCAAGGTGATCAACATATTTCAAATAAAGCTTCAAATGCGGCATCTTTAGATGGAAAACAAACCCTTGATGAGAATGGTAAGGTTGTTTTTGTTCAAAACTTCACGTGTTATTTTTTTTTATTCGTTGGGTTTTATTTTATATTTTGGAGGCAACATTTAAATATATACTTTTGGTTTACTTTATTTTCTTTACTTTTTTGTGCATTTTATCAGGAGTTTCTGGAAATAATGATGCTGGGAAGAAAAAAGTACTGCTTCTTAAAGGGAAAGAAAGAGAAATAATTGCTGTGAGTTTATGATTTATATCTTGACAATTCAATTTATTTGCAATTTATGTATGTTGCAATGTTGTGGTAAAAATTTGTATGGAATCTCTTGTTTAGTTTACTATTTGCATGGTCATGAGAAGTTGCCGTATTTCTGATGGTTGGCATGTACCAATGCACAGCCCTGACTTAAGCCGATTGTATAGTTATTAGTTGTTAAGTGTCCATATTAGATTTGATCATTTATCATTTTCTCACCTCACTCCCCTTATGTCCCTTTTTCCTGAACGTTTTGTTTCTTTATGCTGGCGTTTTCAATGTTGTTGACTTGACTTGGCGTTGATGCCATCTCGTCCATCAATGATTTTGTGAAATTTTCACGTTAATGAAGTTGAGTTGCAATTTTTATTAACTTCATTCTTAATCGATATGCAAATTTTCTGGTGAGAGTAATACTTAAATAATCCTGTTGGTGAGTAGTGGGACCAGCAGAGAGATCAAGATCTAATATGCTATTGGCTATCAATATGACATTACAATCCTTAGAATCAATGTGATGGTCAGTGTGCTTTAGAGAACCACTAGGAAGTAAGTGAAGGTATAATGATGCAATTGATTTAATACGAATAATGACACTACTGGCTAATGTGGTTGGTTCCCAGGATTTGTTTTCTACAATATGCTGCCTGATTGTTGCACGATGAATCAATAGTTCGCTATAATTTAGATGTGGATTGCAGTTTAATTTATTGACAGTATCATTGGTGGATTTGTCTGGTGGACCTTGTTTATAACTACTGTTCTGCTAAGAGTCTATTTCCTTTTGTTTGTTTTTATTGTTTAGGTATCTGATTTAGATAGCATGCCACAGCATCACAATGTAACATCTTCAGCCAAAGAAATTGTTGGTTCAACAGTTTTGAAGCAGAATCAGAGGCATGAAGGTAGCGGAAGGATTATCAGAAGTATACTCTCAAAAAAGGAGTTGCGTCAAAGCCAATCTTCCAGGGCACTCTCTGAGCAGCAAGTCCAAACATCTAATCCAGAAAAAGAGAAACAATCCTCTCGGCCCATACAAGTGCAACTAATTCTGAAGGGCATGAATGGTACACCAGACAATAAGATTGGTGTGCTTGATTCACATGTATCTAGCGAGAGGCAGGAGAGACATATTAGACATAAAGATAGACCAGATCGTGGTGTTTGGACAAGTTCCAATGGAGTTGATGAGTCTTTCTCATCTGCTGCTTCCTCACACGTAGATCCTTTGGAAGGTACATGTTTTATTCTATTGCTATGATTTTGTTTTTGGCAATTGCTAATTATCCTGGGGGAAATTGAAAAACACTTCGACTCGATATACATTCGGTTGACATAGTGGTGCACTGATGGATAATGAAAAGTGCTTTTTGTTGAACTCAAATGGGGTCAGGCCTGTGCAAGATATCAGGACCTGGATATCATATTAACAACAGAAAATATGGAAATGTGGAAACAGAAAGGGTGAAGTCTCTTGGCAATTCTAGAGGCCTTATCTCTCCCAATTTTCCAACTATTTCCATCCTTCCACTTCCCTTGATACCTGTTTATACCCACATCGCTACTCTTGCCCTTCCAGTACCCATGCCTTCCATCTCAGAAGTTAGTTACCCCCCCCACCTAGAGACTCCTGTTCCTCTGATTTTTAACCTGTGCATGCCACTCTTCTCCTTCATAGACTCTAGTTATTTGAAGGGTTCTATGATGCGCATAATATAACTTGAGGCCAAATTGATTAGGTCTTCGCAAGTTGAATTTTTCACTTATATATGATACAGGAAGTCATGCAGAATTGAAACATGACATGCCAAATACAAGAAGTGGGGAGGTAAAATCTCTTGGAGGTGTCCGTACCAGTCATTCATCAGAAAATGGTTGGTTTCTGGCTTTGAAAAACAAAATATTAAGACATTTTATGCTTTCATTCAGGGTGGTTTTTACTTAAAATTTTAGTTATTGTTCCTATTAAGGCTTCAATAAGCATTTTGGCCGCCGTGGACCAACACATGGGGTAAAGGATGTTGATGGCTATTCAGTTTCGAGTGAAGGGAAGCATCCTAGAAGATCTGGTACCACTGCTTATGGTTCCAACGAGGTACCAAAATTTGATTTCTCCATGGGGATACAAAGCACACTCTTTTCTGGTTCAATAGTTGATTAAGATCTCTTTTCTAAATTGCAGAAACAAGTTTGGGTTCAAAAAGCAAGTTCTGGTACCTAGAGTATTTTTGATTGGTGAGTCGAATTCCCTTTGTCAAGGCTGTTGTTTCATAGAGCATATGCTTGTTGATTAGCTAAGTCTTGTTCGTATTCTTTGAGTTTTTTGAAATTTCTCTTGGTCTGGCATTCTAAATACTATTATGAATTCATATTATTGTAGAGCTAGTCATCATTGCTTTTCTGTGATGTTTACTATCACAAACAATTTTCTCTTCAATATGTAGTTATTTACATTGAGGGTGAGCCTTGGCACAAAGATTAAGTTGTGTCTTGGTCACCAATTGGTCATGGGTTGAATTCAAAAACAGCCTCTTTGTATATGCGTGGGGTAAGGCTGTGTAGAATGGTCCTTCCCCATACCTTTGCATAGCCTAGAGTCTTCAAGAACAGGGGTATGATAATTTTAGTTATTCACATTAATGTCTTTTTTGTTTTGTAAATAGTGGTTTTATGTTCTTTTAATATAAATATAGGTGGTATATTTCTGGCTTGACTTTCTTTAATAGTGGTTTCATGATGTAGCTTCATAAGATTTGGTATATTCATTTTTTTTTCTAGTGGGCTCTTCGCTTTGGGACCTTCCCTGGAAGTTATAAGTAGTGTGATGATTGGAATATGTTGTTTATTAACCCAACATGTAATATTCGTACTGTTCAAGTGCTGATGTTAGTTGAAGAATTTTTTTGTATTTACTTGTGTCAAGGTTGATTTTCTCTTGCAGTGGTAAGCTTGCTGACATACACAGATTTGGAGCATCCATTTGCTAGCTGCTGGATTCTGTCTCTTTTTGGTTGACAGATTCGTACAAGTAAATGAGTGTGTGGTTAAAAAAAAAAAATTCTTTTACAATACAAGAGAGGAAAGTACCATGATGCATTTGATTTGGCTAAAAATATTCAGACATAACTTCATTGAAGATGGCTCCTAGTAAAAGCGAGATGAAAACAATTGCCTGGTGTCCCAGTTACGAGTTGCTTGTTTGAAGATTTATGGATAGATTTGCCAACCTTGGCAAGTTGACCTATATGAGTATAGTCTGGGTTTATACACAGTTAATCTGAGTGGATTTAGTGTAAATATAAATCCAGGGTATTGTGTATCTGTTTCCTTAGTTCTTATAAATACAAACCCCTATTCGAGGTAATGTACCTGTGTCCTTAGTTCCTTTATCAATTAGAAGTCCGCCAAATACAATTGGGCGCTTGAAATGATCCTGGAAAATTTTTGGACCATCTTTGCTCACTGCTTCGAAGCAACACTCCATGGATGACGTTTCAGCTTCGTGTCTTCGGTCTTTGTTGACAATGAAGTTTCTTGTAGAGCTCAGACGCCTAAATACCATTGATGGTGTGTTACTAAGGATAAATAAGGGTCTTGAGTGAGTTATTAGTGTGTGGATATTGATTTACATCTAAAATATCATTGTACAGTATGGTGTTGATTTCTAAGCATAACTTAGCTGTGACATTGCTGGTTCTTGATTATATTGTCAATTATGTGAATTGCTGCTTTCAGCGCAAGTGTTAAATTATGAAGTTACGCTGTTGTACTCCTTAGCTGACTCGCTGACATCTCCAAGAATTTCTGTTCTTGGAAGACTTGGTGGAGATTTGGACGAAGTTCTATCTCGGATTAGTCAAACAATTCTCGTGTTCCTTTTGAATTTAATTATTAATCCTTTTGAATTTAAACAGGGTTTGCCTTTTTTCACATAAATCCTTCGAATAAGATATTTCTTGTATTTAAGTGCCTATCAATTCCAATTTTCCTACATGATTCAAATAAGAAGGCCAGAAGTGGAATTTGAAATTAACTTGCTTGAAAGTGGGTGGTGGTGACAAATTACAAATCTCGTAGAAAGAGCAGCGTAACCAAAATGAAAGATCAGGGTAATCTAGAGAGTAATCCCTCGGCTCTGATAAACTCAAGCCTGTACTTCTCTGTTTGGATTTATATAGTTGTTAATTTGCTCTCTGCTTGGGTTTGGATTGGATAAAAATATGATAACTATTGTAGGTTTTTCTTCGTTGCGGTCTGAAGTAATGCCAAAAAGTTGCTGAACACTTACTTCATCATTAGGCCTGTTGTTTGTTCCCATATTTAAGAGTTAGATGGTGGCAAAGGAATCTAATATAGAGATTGTATTTAAATAATTTTCTTAACAAGTTGTAATAGATGAAGAAGAATGGAATAAGATATTCCCACACAAGTTTATCTGAAGGGAATGATAATTAAATTTATGGTTGTTAGAAGTCATAGTGATGTAGTATGGAGAGGGGAGAGTGGAGAGTTGGTGGAGGTTTGGGCACCGAAAAGGTTTTGAAGACAGACATAACAGTGAAACCGGGCCCATCCCTATTCCCATCCTATACTAATAGTCTCGGGGACTTTGCAACTTTCCTGCCATTGTCTGGAATATGAATTCATCCTTCTTCCCCACCCACCTTTTCTCGCTTCTTCTATATTCATATCATGCACCCTTTACCTTCTTCCATATTTCTACATTTTAGTTAACCTCATAAAGAATTGTTAGTTTTTAACTTGTCAGCAAGCAAAAGCAGTGCGAGTCTTCATCTTTATCATTGAATTTCTCTTTCATTTAATTAATCTTTGAAAGTAATGTTACTAGTAAAGGCTGAAGGGTCCGTTTTGGTATTCATGCGCGCACATGCATGTCCCTACTCCCCACCCTTTCTCTCTCAAGCAGGGATACTTGCATCATCTTTTGTACTTGCAATGCTTTCCTCTTCATCACATTTAAACTTTGCATACCACTCTTCACATCTTTGTATAAGGTTTCACAGGTATATACGGATTGGTGGTGCTGAAGTGTCTAATGAGTCACCTAATTGAAGAGTAATTTTTAGGCATTAGTGTGATATGAATGGTATAGTGTACTTTGACAAAAACTTGAGTACGTCATTGTTGATTTATAGTTGTTTGAGTTGGACCACAACTATATCCGACCCATCAGTGCTGGCCTAGGGTTTTGAGTGTAGGGAGATGATCCAAGTGGAGGTGATGAAGTGAATCACTTTTTGAAAGCCCTTTTGAAGATTTAGCCAAATGCACATGAAGCACGCCGCCGGCAAATGGGAACACTGTGCCTAAAGTGTCCCATACTTCCACACCACAAAATCATTACTTTCTACTCTGCATTTTACTTCTGCCTCCCTAGCTACCTTCTTTGACCCTTTCATTCTCTCTACTCCTATGCTTTTTTAATTATTATTATTTTTTTATTTTAACCAAACTTACACATCAATGCCTTCCTACTTTCAACAAATGGACATCAGAGACTTTTTCTGTTTGCTGTCCCTGCTCCCATAGATTATTATAAAAATATCAGAATAATAAACTTAGATAAACAGTGGTGTAAAAATGTTTATCATATTATTGGATACATTATTAATTATATAATATTATATTGATGATTGAGGGCAGTGAACGATGAAGCATAGCAGAAGCATGGATGCATGCACCTCTCGTCTCGTCAATTAATCAAGAATCATATTAAATATCTGAGATAAGAGTTTGTTATCCATTATCATTTTTATAAGACCCTGTTTCAAAAAATACGTGTAAACAGTGATAGTGATCACATCACATGAATGTGTAAACAGATCTTCTGCAGGAGAAATCTTAACCACTCATCGTGTTCTCCTTTTTATTAAACTACAACTTTGTTACCCATTCTACGCTCCAGATTTTAAATATAATGTATCACATAACATCAGATTTAACTCTTTCTATTTTAAAATAGAAAAATTATACTTCGACACTATATTTATAAATTACCTTCATTTTAAAACTTACTTTATTTAATAAAATAGTATATAATAATAAAATAATAATTTATTTTAGTGTTAAATAATTATATTTTACTGTGTGTAGTGTCATAATATTAACACTTTTTCAAAATATATTTCCATTAGTATATTGTTAGATACAAATAACAGGTGGCAAATATTATATTTAAAAAATAGAAAATTACTAAAATTTGAAGAAAAATAAAAATATATTTTTTTTAGTAACTAAACGAATAATTGGTATTAAAAATAATTTTAATGTTTTTTAATTAGATTTTTTTCTCAAAACCCACCTATATTAAAAATTATTATTACATAAATCGTTTATGCAAATTTGTATTAACTCAATATTTTTTAATATCTAATTTATACAAATAAAAATTTGGATATACTAAAATATGATTTTTATTTAACTTTTACCGTGAATAGTAAAGAGAATACAAGTTATATTAGAATGATTAAATTGATAAAATTCACTGAAAAGATGTTTTTACTATACTAATTAATAAAACTTACATTGGATAATTAGACATCTTTTATATATAAAATGCCTAAGGTGAAAATGATCTGTTTGAAATATAGACTTGCAATTATATAAAAATTAAATAAATAACATTAAAAGATATTTAGTGAGCCTGATATTAAAATGTTTTGCATGTAGAATTAAAAAAGAAGTAAGTCTTTTAAATATAGACCACAAAAACTTCATACTGATTCTGTAGAATAAAGTGATAGGCAATTTTGTTTTTATCTCAGATATTTTGATTTGGGAGAATAAGTGTGTGATTATTATGTCATATCCATGGATAGATTAAGTAAGAATCTAAGATACATTTATTCATTTCACCAGAGAGAATTTCCCAACTTCAATTCTCTTCCTCCGTTGTATCAACACTTACAACTCTTTTTTTTTTTTTTTTTTTTTTTTTTTTTTTTTTTTTTTTTTTTTTTTTTTTTTTTTTTTTTTTTTTTTTTTTTTATTTTTTTTTTTTTTTTTTTTTTTTTTTTTTTTTTAAATAAAAAAAAAAAAAAAAAATTAAAATAT
>Ga0099824_1002634_pt1 | contig 26271 bp, 14 predicted proteins | sample SiratrowhiteBW_FD_76837 | JGI IMG/M metagenome (GOLD analysis project Ga0099824, IMG submission 76837) | Root nodule microbial communities of legume samples collected from California, USA - Siratro white BW | ecosystem: Host-associated > Plants > Roots > Nodule | place: USA: California...
AATATATATAAATATATATATATATATATATATATATATATATATATATATATATATTAATTTCAACTCAGTTTTAATTGATATAAGATTTTTGATAAATTTTATTAAAAATCACAACAAATAAATTATGCTTGATCAAAGTAAAAAAGAAAATAATAAATGTAAAGATCAAACATGGGTAAAGAAGAGTGTTATAACACTACATATAAATTTAATCAAAATATACAAGAGAGTTTGGCAATTACATCGAATCTTAACAAAAGATAAATTATCTACTTATGAAGTTGCATGACATGGAATCCAACAAAAAAAATCTAAATAAAAATAAAGAAGAAATGGAGGTGTCATGGAAGAGTTCTACATAAAGTGAAAATGAGATAGTTAAACAACTTATAAAAAAAGACTTATAAATCTAATGTTTTAAGATTTTTGAATGTAGTGTCAATTTCTTGTATTAGTAGCCAAAACTTAAGCATAATAGGCAACATTTACAAGGAATCAATATTATGATTGAAGACTAATTGATTCCGAGATAAATTTTGACCAAATAAGGAATGAGTTCTTAGCCAACTTTACTTCTTCTATATTTTTTTATTCTCCTAACTTTTCTTTTTCATTAAATCCTACCAAAATATTTTTAAAATGTGGGAATGTAAAAGCTAAAAGGAAAAAATGAAATAAGTGAATATTATAATTAATAAATTAAATATATAAAGAAAATTTACCAACTAAATTATTTAGTAAAACTATTAACATTTTTATTAATAATTTGTCAAGATTGCATCTATTCATGTATCTATCCATACTTTCTTTTTCCTTGTTTTTTTTTTCATTTTCAAAATCTCGAGATTGAAGTTTGATTGTTCTCGGTTTTGAATCTTCTTTGAACTCTTTTTAAGAAATACACCATGATTCATTAGTTGTTTTTGCTGTTATGGCTAGTGAAACTTCTTTTTAGTTATCTTAAAAACTTCAACATCTTATTTTTTATTTTAATATTGTTTGTTCCACCGTGCAGTTGTAGATGTTTGATTATCATATAGGGACTCTGATACACGTAAAAAATTAATAATTTTTATTTTATAATTTAAAAATCATAATTTTTTTATTTATTTTCAAATATATATAAGTCTATTACGGTTAAAAATTCAACGAGTCTATGTCTCACATTGAATAAGAATGAAAACGTTAAATAATATATAAAAAAAAATCCATAAATCTATAAACTTATTGTCCTTACCTTAAAATTTTAAGTTAAAGGTAATATTATTCTTTTAATGTATGTTTGGGTAATCTGAATCCAAATGCATCCAGATTGAATAAAAATAAAAAAATTAAGTCTCACATTGAATAAAAATAAAAGAAAGACAAGTGATATCATAACTATAACAATTACCCAATATACAATATTTTGTAATATAAAATTTAGAATAAGAAGTAAAATTTAAAAATTGAATTGGTCTCTCTTTCTATCATCTTTCTTTTTCTTTCTAAATAACTCCTAAACTTTTATAACAAAGTTCTATCGGTTATAATAAATACAAAAAAAATATATTAATATCACTAAATACTTTAGATATATGTATTCAATAAGTTTTCAATCTCTGCTAAATAAATATATCCACACATTATTCTAACAAAAAGTGGCAAAGGTGGTGGTTTCGAAAGTAACCGAGAAAGCCAAAATAACTCTACTTGAAAAGTGCGTTCTTGAGCAATTCTTTTGAACCTCCATTTCAGATATCATAGTCAACCTGACGTACAAAAGAAATCTAATTGAAAATTTAAGAAACCACAGAAAAAAAAAATTGAGACCACCTTAATCATATGATAAATTGGTATATTAAGTCAAAATTATATTGAAAAGAAAATATTCATCAATGATATTAATTATTTTGTTATAATAAATAATTTATACTAATAATATAATAAAGACGTACGTATATACAAGATAAACATTTATATCACAAAGATCATGGAAATAAGTTTTGTTTTCTTAAAGCTCAATCCAGATCAAATCATTCGGACATTATTCAATTTCAATCCTTCATAAAAATAACTATTGACCAGACTTTTTTACCAAGATAAATTGGTATAAGGGTATGACACATTTGAAATAAATAAATATATAGTTAGAGATCAAACTCATGTTAACAAGTTAACATGTTAATAACCTCATTTATTTAAAGGTGATATTGTTGATACTAATCAAGTGTTCTGAGTCTGTAATGATGGGATCAGAAAAGTAATGGTCTGTATCAGTGATGGCTGAATTGCTCCTCCAAATCATGGTTTGATTAAATTAACCTGTTAAATTTAAGGGTGAACAGTAACCAAATCATCCAATCATATATAATATTTTGTGAGGAACATGATCAGCCAACTTTAGTTTTGAAAACATTGACCCATATGCTTTTAATCTGTGTTTCCAAGTTTAAACAAAAAAATGCAAAAGGGTATTGCATTTTTCACTTTGGAAAGGTGATGTTCATGTGTATGCTAAGTCTAACATTAGACCCATTGAGTGCAACAAGTGGGGAACATGGCATGTTACACCCAACACAATTAGTGTTATTGGACCCCATGCACAACAACGATGCTTTAGTCTCATTTTTCAGCACGCTTAAACAACCCCTTTCAATTCTTTTGCCATTTTTCTTTATTTCACCATGAAGTGTCATCATCATTCCACGCCCAAGAATCATTTCTTCTCACCCTTTTTTCTTTAATGCCAATGCCACATTATTCACAGGTAGACATAGATGGATGTCCAACAACAGTTTTCTCCCATTCTCCTTTGGCTTCAATAAATATGTACATTTTTATTCTTATTTTTTCCCTTCCTATGCTCATTCAATTTCACTGTGCCACTTACATCACTACAAGAGGCAGTCCTTTTGACAGGAACAGCATGTGTGAGTTCTCTTGAGGGAACATCTCCAAGAACCACAACAAGTACTTTGCTCCTGCTTTACCCTTTTCCATTTCCTTGATCTGGTGTGTACTACTACTACTAGTTACTACCCTTATTATCCTTCTCATCTGTTACCACTCTATAACCTTTATTCTTTGGGACTCATTCCACATGAAAAAAAAAAATCATGGTCTTTCCTTGGGAGAAAAACAAAGATCAATGCTTTTAACTTTTGATGTTGTAGCTAGAGAAGACCAGCCAAAAGGGGTTCACCTAGACACATTGTTAAGTGTTGTAGTGATCCAGTTTTTCAAAATAAGTTTGGCCAAAAGTTCAAGGTTTTAGGATCTGCTCACAATTGTGATAGCAGATACCACATTTGTCTGCAACATCAAAGATTGTGACGAAACTGACCACAATTTCAAGGATTGCAATTTGCAACAAAACAAGGACCGTTACCTTGAGAAGAGTTGAGAGTCATAGGTTATATTCTAGGATCTTTGTCTCTCATGGACTCTGCTTTTGGTCTGTTTTTGATGACATTTTCCTGGGTGTCATTTGCATTTCCGGGATCTGATGGTCAGAGTGTGAAATCAGCTCATGTTCTTGACCTCATCATAAGAGATCACACGTTCAAGGCATTGGACAAGAACTTGAGGACAGCAATACCACAGTCAGTGGACTTACCTGCAAATCTTTCAGGCATTGGAGTTGATGCTGTGAGGTTTAGATGTGGCAGTTTGAGAAGGTATGGTGCACACTTGAAGGAGTTTCATCTTGGTACAGGTGTAACTGTGCATCCATGTATTGAGAGGGTGATGTTGATCAGACAAAACATGGGGCACAATTGGTCTTCTATCTATTATGCTAACTATGATCTATCAGGGTACCAGCTTGTGTCTCCAATTGTGGGCTTCCAGCTTACAATGCTGATGATGATGCAAACTCTAGCAACCCTTTTCAGCTTGGGATTGTGGCTGGAGAAAGACCAATGACAATTGACTTCACAAATAGCACAAGGTTGAACAAGGAAGATGGGATGAAGCCCTTGTGTGCTAGCTTTGAAGGTGATGGAAGAATGACACTGGCAAAAGGCAACCCTTCAACACCACTTGTTTGTGTGGCAAAGAGGCATGGCCATTTTGGTTTGGTGGTGGAGTCCCCAGCAGATGAGTTCAGGAACAAGCCTATAAGTAGGTGGAAAGTGGCTGTTGGGAGTACCATTGGTGCTGCTTTGGGGGCTTTTCTCTTAGGCTTGCTTCTTGTGGCAATGCTTGTTAGGGTGAAGAAGAGATCAAGAATGGTGGAGATGGAGAGAAGGGCCTATGAAGAAGAAGCCCTTCAGGTGTCAATGGTTGGACATGTCAGAGCTCCTACTGCACATGGCACTCGAACCACTCCCATAATTGAGCATGAGTACAGACCTCATCCTCGTTGAAATGCTTTCATTGTGTTTCTCATCAATCAATTTTGTAACATTAAGATGACTTTCAATCAATTTCATTCTGTTGCTGATCAATCAGTTGGTAACACTAAAATCACATCTAGTACAATTTACCATTAGCCAGCACTAAATTGAATCTCTAGTTCCTACAAGAATCTTTCTGGTATCTATATTCTTCATTCATGGGAATTTAGCAGAGATATCAGAACATTCACAACAAATTTACATGCACTTTTCCACTTTGTAAACAGAGAACTTTTTTGCTCCTTCATTCTTCTGATTCACATTGTATTAGCAAACACAATTGGTATATGCCTCCATATGGTATTGTCATGGAATATCTTTGCACTAACATATATTATAAGTGAAATTTAAGCCTAACTCAACCGGTTGGGATAGCGGGGGCCTGATAGGCTAAATAACTTTTTCTCACGTCGAGATTCCTCAACTCGAGCGTGAAACTTATACGTAGAGTGGTCTGATCACGGTCTAATAGCAAGTAGTCTGATAGGCTCAACAATCTTGTTAGAATAGATTTTGATATCATATCATAAATGGAATTTAAGTCGAACTCAACCTTACAAAACCGACTTGTAAGATAAGGCTTGTACTCACTTTATAAACTATTAAAAGATTTTATCTCTAATCGATCTATGATCTATAACAACATCCATATATTTCAGTTTGATCAACATGTAACAGTTTTATACTAATTTTATCTGAAAACAAGTTGGATTAGTAACCATGTATTATCACTAATTACATGATAATTAGTTTATAGTCCATTGAGAATTATCCATAACAATGTCACAGTATCACTAGAGAAATTAGACTGTATAATATTGGAAAATAGCAGTCAGAAAAAAAAAAAAAAAACAGTGTACAAGAGTAATGGTAAAAAGAAGTAATAGTACAAGCAAGCAACTTTTTCCCTTACAGTGTGAGAAGTAGTTGTGCATGAGAGTTGCTTGAAGGCAGAGACATGAAGTATTATTGTGTTGGTGGAAAGTCAAAAGAAGCCAATCTATGAGCCTAGCTTCTCTGGCAGAACAGCATGAAGATTTCTTATACGTGAAGTCTGCGGTGCAGTTTTGACCATTGAACAACAAATGAGTTAGTTTTGGCCACAGTTGATAAAAGTTATACAATTTATGAGCTTGTTTGGTGAAGAAAATTTCTTCAACAAGTATGAACCAGAACAAGAAAAGAAAAAGTAGACTGATCTAGCGTATCTTTGGAAAATAAATTGAAGACAATTTTCAACATGCATAATCAAAACTTTTATTTTAAAAAAGATGATAAAGTTTTTAAATGGTTAATGTATTATACTTTCTCTAAAAAATTGTTAATTTTCTTTTTATTCATCATTTTTTAAATCTTTAACACTTCATTGTCATCTTGCAAATTGCTTTGAAGCTTATAAGTTAGGAAAAAACTTTCATTCTAGTAAGTTTTGCCTTATATGAGCATGTGCAATGGTTAATAAAATAATAATAAAATATTTTTAAAATAATAAAATAAAAAGTAATTAAAAATAATAATATAATAATAATAGTAGTAATAATAATATATATAAATAGAATACCAATAAAATATTAATAATAAAAAAATATTAAAAATAATAACAGTAATAATAATAATAATAAAATGTTTAAAAATAGTAACAAAATTATTATTTAATATTTAATTAAAATTAATTTATAATAATAAGAGTAATTTAGTCATTTTATAATTTTTTTAAAGTTTATTATATTAATCAAATCATTCACAAATTTTATTCTTATTTTTCTTTACTTTCACATTCTTTCTCGAAATCCCTTATGCAACTAACATCACTTTCTATTATTTTTCTTTTTTTTCTCTCATTTTTCACTTTCTCAAATCCTAGTTTCAATGAACTATATGGATAAAGAAAAAGATATGTACAAAATATAAGTATAAATAAAGTATACGAGATTTTATATAATCAAGACAATGTCTATTGATAAAAAATAATAATAAGTTAGCACTTATTATATCGGTTGCTATTAAAATAGATGTGATATGTATCATTTTATACGTGATTTAAACGTTCTATCAATAATAGTCATAATCGATGTGTTACATCAATTATTAGTAGAATCAATCTAGTCTTATATGTTTTTGGTTCAAAACACAATGATGTAATCATACTACATCGATTTTTGTATTGACATTACCTCTTTAAACATATTTGCAAAATTGACAGTTTAGTGTTGTCACTCTTTTTTCCTTGCTTTCTCACTTTTTACATTCTTATGTATGAATGCTATCCTTCTATCCATGAAATTATCACTATTTCTCTTCTCTCGGACTTGCAATGCATTTTCTTCCACTCAACCTTGATTGAGTAGAAACTAAATATTATACATAAATATCAATAGAATATTTGAGTTCAAAAGATTACATTCAATCCTAATATTGAACATTTAACTAGTCATGATAACCATTACAAACCAAAAGAAAGGAAGATTGCAAGAGAAAGAGGAGTTTGCGCTTGGCTTTCTTTACTGTTGCATTCATTGGCTTCTAACCCTTCTAACCACTTCAAAAGAAGACAAAATTTCCTTCTTAAACTCATTTTCTTGCCTTGGGTTAGTGGGTTCTTACTTAAGCCAGTTAGTTTTCACTCAAGCTAAAGGGATGCTTATCTTGGAAAAAAATTTCTCGCTCAAGCGAGGTCTTCCATGAAAAACATCCCCTCTCTGAACCATTCTTGCTTGAGCGAGTCTATCTCTCCTGAGCGAGTTCTTGTCGCTTAAGCGAGCGAGCCACTGCACTGTTTCTCTATTTTGGATGATTTTCGCTGTCAGTCTTCAATTTCAACATTTTAATTTTTTTCTTCATGTATCTTCCAAGCTTGCATTTTCTTCCTTCTTTATAACCTAAAATTTACATAAAAATTGGGATTAAATAGTTTCATTAGTCTCTGAACTAAAAACTTATATTTGGATCCAAAAACTCTCAAATTATAGATAATTACTATTTCGAACAACAATTAAAGCCAAAAATACCAAAATTTTATTATGTACAATGTACTCAAAATTGATACTTATAAGTTATTTTCATACATTTTTCTAACATATCTAGAAAATTTAATTATTGTTAACATTATGATAGATCTAGATACCAAGCTCCCTCACATAATTCTCTCTTTAGTGAGAATTAAAAAATACTACAACTAAAAGAAAACGCATTCAAAATTATAATTACCAACAATGTAATATGTCATATTATTCTAGATTAATTATAGTCATAAACCAATAAAAATGCAGGTAAGTTGCATTCTTACAATTGAAGTAAAAACTTACTTTTAACTTTAGTTATTAATCAATATTCTCACTTGATATACATAATATCTACACCAATTTATTAATTAATATAAAATATCTATATTTTGTTAAAATAATATATATATATATATATATAAACTCACTCAAAATGAGACCAAACTTTTTTAAAAAATGTAAAAACCATATTTAGTTAAAAGAAAGTCAAATCTTAAACCAATTTAAAATAAATTTAAGCCTAAGATATATTTAAGTAAAGATAAACAATATATTTTTTAATATTATTATAATATAAAAATTGTTATACCAAAAATTATATGTTTATTATCTTTCTTAATGATTAAGGAGGTTAACTCACATAAAATTAAAAAATAAATTTATATTTAAAAAAATCTTATTACAAAATATTTTTTAAATAAGTAATTCAGTATGTGATATATAATTATAATCTATACAATACATATATTATATAAGCTGTCATAAAAAATAATATATAGTAAATAATCATAAAAAACAATAATATATAAGGCAGACATAAAAATAATCACAAAAAATTTAACACATTACTGTTTATAATAATTAGAATCATGTTAAATTATTGTGATGTCCAAGCATTCATAAGTTAAAATAAAATAAAATTTATAAGTAACATCCATAGAATAAATTAAATGATATGATATATATTATAATTTTTTCATACAAATATAATTTGAAGTCTTTTTATTATTGGTGGTTCTTGTCGTGGTGGCTAGCTGTTTGTCATAGTTCGGTCGTCAATATTTTAAATTATATCCAATAGATTAAAAAAATATAAATCTAAGTTATATATGAACAAAAGTAATTTTAATTTTAAATATAATGATTTGATGTAAAAATTATATTGTGTTTATTTTTAATAAAATAATACTTTTTTATTTTTTTTAAATATAAGTATTAAAACCTACATAGTTTTAGTGGAGAAAATATGATACTAAGAATTTACGTCCCTTCAAATACATCTCTCCTACCCTTGGAAATAGGCAAAAAGAGTAATGAAATAGCCACCATGCATGCATCAATAAAAGAACACACACAAAACTTAAGAGGCCATCATATTCATACTTTGTTTGCATAATTAAGCATAACATTACCTTTGTTCTTCATCCTTAAAACAACCCTACTTCTATAAAATCCACAAATTCAAAGGTTCACACAATACCTAACATCTCCACACAAGACCTTTAAAGAACAAACCAGCTTCAATAATTTTGCCCTTTAACCTGAACCCTTGGTGAAATAGACTCTGAGAGTTTTAGTTTTGGCAACTATATATTGAAAATGTTCAATATCTAGAAAATAATCACCCAGTAACTGTTCCAATTTAAACAATATTAATTGCTCAAAATGTTCATCATGCAGATGGCAAGATATATTTAAAGCACCAGTTAAAGCAATTTGCCACACCTTTAATTGCCCAAATAAAGACCATTTAGCACACATAACGGAAGTTAACTCGACAAGATCAAAGCAAAGGAGGAGGATATTTACAGAAGAGTGAAAGTTAAGACAAGTAGTTTACTATTTTTTGTACCTTTTTTCCCTTAACTGTGTGGCCATAGGAGATCCTGATCCGGTGTTGTCAACAAAGGAGAGTCCAAAAATTCAGCTTGGGAATTGTTTGCATCCCATGCAAAGGGAGAATCTAATATTATGGATGTTGACAAATTTCCATGCACTGAAACTTGAGCATTCAAACTGTAGCCACTGCTACCATCAACATTTTGCACCTGCTGCTGTGTTTTGCTTGCTAGAGAAGGCACATACATGTTGGTTACATCAAAGAAACTATTATTGTATTGCACAGGCTGGTTTTGGCCTGCAAGAGGAGGAACATTCATGTTGTCTCCAACTGGGAAAGTCTGATTTTGATTATTTACTGATGCACCAATGTTCATTAACCCTCCAACTCCAACCACTTGCAAAGGGTTTTTGCTTCTGTATTGGCATGTCAGCTGATGATTGTTCCTCGAGTTCCTGTCACTGAACCCAAAGCCAGTCTCATGGTAAGGGCACTCGGTGTTAGGGCAAGAATAATAAGCCGCATGAGGAAATGTAATGCCTTCAACATCACCACCTTTTCTCTTATCAGCAGCATGACTGTTGGTCATTGTAACCATATTATTGTTATTGCCATTACCAATGGCAGCATTGCTTGTTGTGGTTGGTGGAGGGTTACTTTGGCTCCCAAGAAGAATTCTAGCAGCATTGGTGGCAGGGTTATTCTGGTCACCAAGAAAGCTCCAAGCACCACCATTAGCAGCATTGTGGGGTTGTGGTATACTAATCAACTCCCCAAGAAGATTCATTGCACCACAAAGGTTACTTTGTTGCCCTGCTAGGGTTTGGAAGAAATGAGGGTATGATCTCCTTGCAAAGGACTCTTCACGCTTCACAATAGCACTCCAAATGGCAGTTTCTTTAGCAGTGAGCTTGTCCTGAAGGGTCCTAGAGTGAAGCACAATATTTCTGATCTTTTCTATGTCTGGGGATATGTGCTTGATGACTGCAGTGAGCACACATATCTTCCACACCTTCTTCAGGTCATGGGGCTTCTTGTAGGGAGGTGGGCCTGGGTCCATGGTAAAGCCCATCTGGGCCCACCACCACTCCTTCCCAGTGGGCCACCAGGGAGGGGCAATGCCCTTGTCCAAAGGGTACCTCCTCTGGGGAGGCTCACAGTTCTGCATCAGACATGACAAGAGTGACCCAAGAGTGGTGTCTGGAAGATCACTCAAATTGTATGCTGTTGATGGCTCTCCATTGAATTCATCACTAACCATTTCTTCAAACCCAGTTTCTTCCTCATACCTGCTCCAAGGTTCAACAAACATCAAACATGTGATGTGATTAATGAACACTATGAACAAATACTAATCATTCCAATGTATCTAATTGTGTGGGAATAGTATGAACAAAAAAAATATAAGTAACCTAAAGACATACAAGTAATTTAAGCTTAATTCAATCAAATCGACTGATAAAGTGAGATCGTCAACTATTCAATAACGGTGGCCCGATAGATCCAAAATCCAAAACCTAACTATCATAATATAAAAAGTTCTGATATCATCTTAATAAGTAAAACTTAAATCAAAATTTAACAATACAAAATCAGCTTGTAAAGTGAGATTTGTATTTATTTATGAATTTTTGAAAGATTTCATTTTTAATCGATCTATGTGAAATTTCTAATAAATATGTAACAATATAATTAAACAATTCCAAATTATACTTTTTATGTCACTGTATATAATCATATAAATGAAGAAGAAGAAGATAATTAACATATATGAAAGTGTAAAACTTTGATGATAACAAAAGTTTTACCTAAGCATAGCAGCAGGACCATTATGATCAAACTTGACCCTATCCTTCCACCAACCTCTTAGGTTATCAGAAGCTCCACTCACTGGTTTCCCCTTCTCAGGAATGATGCCATAAACAAAGCCACGAACACCACAAATCTCCATCATCTTCACCATGTTCTTCAGCACTGTGTCATGTGCACGCATCAATGCCTTCTTCTTCATCGTCTCCAATGTTTCTCCTTTCTCCTCATCCTTCTTCTCTTCCTTGCGATCTCTCCACATCCTTGTCTCCAGTTCCTCCACTGTCACCACTTCTTCTTCTTCGTCTTCTTTACTCTCTTCTCCCACCCTCATTGCTTCTTCTTCAACGTTTCTCGTTGAAGGGTCATCAGAGGAAAGAATAGTATCAACACCACTCATATTGTCATCATCCATAGAATCCATTGTTTGTGGCTTTTCTTGTTTCACTGTTCTGTCAAACAAAATGTGTACAAAATAAAAAGCTTATTCAATGTCTCATCAACCATACCATGCATTCTGGAACCTACATGAAACATGGTTAACATGCACCACCACACACAGACACAAGAATATTGCATGTAAAGAAAAACAATTGATTTCTTAGCTCATTTTATCATTGAAAAGTATAATTTCAGAAGTTGTAGCTGTAATAGACTCTGATGAATAATACCTGGTTTCATCACGTGGAAACATGTTGTATTACCGATTGTATTGGGGTTTGGATAAAGATTTAAGATACTAGGTTTAGTTCATTGCATTGATGTTTTGGTTTTTGAAAAAATTGTAGACGAAAAAATTATTAGGAATTTAAGTGTGGATCTAAGTGTTAAATGAGAAAGTTAAACATTATATAAGAAATAATATCCATAAAAATATGACATAAAGTTAAGCAAAATAAAAAGAATGGTTTCATATTAAATAAAAATGAAAAAGTTAAACAATATATAAAATAAAAGAATACTAATAAAAATATAATGTTAAAAATAAAAAGAATAAGTAAACTTGATTTTTGAATTATGAAACTGATAATTAAAAAAAAGTTGGAAGTTGACAAAAATTGCATTAAAAGTTTAATTTCGTGAACTGTCACTGAAAAATATTTAATTAAATAATTAAAAATGGTAATGAATCTGATTATTTAGGTAATTGTTGTAAAAATATTATATACGAAATTTTTATTAAAGTTGTTATATAATTTTATTATATGAATCTGGAGTGTGTAAGCAATATATTTGTACAGAATTAGATCCTAAATTAATTTTAATTTCTTTACACATAAAACACATAGTGACTTGTTTCTATTTTTTTAAAAGGGAGTAAAAAAAATTATGCCTCCACATAAAGCTTGAAAATAAAAAATAAATAAAAAGATCATTTTTTTGAAAAATCTGTATAGATAAGATGGTATTTTGATTTCACATTTCATATATGATTTTTTGCATCTCAGTCTGATTTTAAGAAGACAGACATGTGGAAAGAGTAAATAAACACCTAAAAGATATATAGTATATTATTTCAATGTTTTATATTCAATAAAAATTCAGCCAAATTATTTTTTTAATGAGTACTTGATGGATGTTTCTGTTTCAAAGAGTGTTTGTATATATTTTATTTCTTTAAAAAATTAGTAATTTTCACATATCAAACACGATCCTTTACTTTTCAACAGATTTTTTAAATAGTGGTGTTAGAGTGTCTCTCATCTCTATGAAAAACTGGTAGAATTGGATATCACAATAAAATAGCTGTGTTTTGTGATTAAATAGTTCGAAAAACACATGAAAATGAAACAAAAGAAAGAAAAATTGCAGGGGAAAAATATAGTCCAGTCTCTATATAATAATCTTGTAGTAAATGAAAGTACAATAAATAAATGAAAAAATGAGTGAAATGAAGCAGAAATTATAGACAGAAATTTTATGAAATATTTGCCAATATATAGGAGCTTATTCAATTTGAAATTAATCAAGCAAAGAAAAAAAAACACTAAATATGAAAAATGGAATAGGTGCAATAAAGTAAGCAAAGTAATGAAAAACATGTATAGATTGAATCATACCAAAAGTTCTTGTAGGACAAAAGAAGGACAGAGGGTGAAGGTTGAGTTCAAAATGGAATCAAGAAAGTGTCACAAAGGACAGTGAGATAAGGAGAGAAATAAAAAAAAAAAGGATAAATAGATAAATTGTTATATGAACACTTAATCTTATATAGACAAAGCAAAACAATATATATGGAAATTTAATCTAAACCATGGTTAAAATAAATTGTGATAATGGTATAGTACAATTTTTATTATTATAAAAAAAAATTGATGAAAAACTTGAGTTTGGATGATGAAACGCGTCCACAAAACAAATTAAGTATGTTTGCTAACCAATTACTCAGGATATATGAGTAATATTTTGACCAAGATAACATGTATTCTTCACAAGAAAAAGTTTTAAATTTTATATATACTTAAAGACTAATACAGACAACAATTTTTTGGTAAATGATAACCAAAGGAAACAAAATATTAACTATTGAGCTATTTTGGTAAAAAGCAAAATTTAAGTAAAGGACTGTGTCATTATCTTAGAAAAAAAAAATATATATATATATATATATATAACTTTCTTCTTTTTCGTGTTATTGTTTTATTTATTATAACACAATTCAACTTAATTATTTTACATTTTTGCAACATTTAATTTTTATATTTGTTCAATTAGTAACCATTTTTAAACAACCACCATTCATTAATTTCCTTTTTTTAGTGCCTGCATTTTTTAGAATTATTTTTTTTCTAAAATATCAATCTATTTATTAAAATAAAAAATAAATGCACTATAGATACTAGTGAATATTACCATGAAAATAGCCATATTGATCATCCGTTAAACACAATAATTAATTAGTATAACATAATTAGCACTAGAGTAAAAGAAAACTATTTTTTTCATATATTTGAGGAACTAATTAAATCAAAACTTAGAAAATTGTACAGAAATTAAAACATATTTTAGCTTATAAATTAAATTAATACATAAGATAGAGAACATCTGAGTTTCTCAATTTTTTTTCTAGTAGATGTTCTCTCCGTTTTGGGATGTGTATTTCACACATAACTCTACGAGTAGTAAAATAAAATTAAGAAAAAAAAAGTTATTTTTTAAAGAAAATATATCTGAACCAATAATTTTTTATTGATTTGAATTTATTCTGATTTTTTTTCAAATACAAAAATTAAAAATAAAATCAATCAATAATTAATTTGCTCAAATTGGATCATTAATCTACACAAAAATATAACATTTTGTTTTGAAACGAAGAAAAAATACATATTTTTAAAATTTTCGCACGTAGTTTTATCAATATAAAACAGATAAACAATTTCATATTAAAATTAGCTTATATGAACTAAATAATAGAAACTATTATCAATAAAAATTATATAATTAATAGGAAGAAAACAATATATCACAAATACTATACTCAAACTAATCTTCATCAGATTTAATTAGTTTGGTTTGAATTAAAATTGATTAAGCTAAAAATTTGAACTAATTTAATTGATTTGGTTTAGATTTTTAAGTTGGTTGAATTAATCAAATTGATTAACACTATTTTTTGTCCATTAAAATTAAAGAACTAATATTTAAATTTTTAAGAATATATAAGTTTAGTTTCTCCTCAATTTTGTGGTGGAAGAAGGTTGTGCTAAATGTTAAATTTATGCTTAATGAAAGATTAACTTTAAAATTCATGAAATTTAAAAATATGCAGACTAGAATAAAATTTATCATAATATAAGAACTAAAAATATATTTTTGTCAAAAATTTACTTCTCAGTCATCTCAAAATCAATCCACTGTGATAAGATTGACAGATAATCAATTTTTTTTTAAGAATGTTAGAAAATTCAGTTCTTTCCTTTAATTTTTTCATTTTTTTAGTTACTAATTTAATTATTAATTTATTATTATACTACCATTTTTATCATAATACAATACGTATTCTGAATTAAATACTATTATATATAACAATCCTTTCCTTACATGCAAGAAGAACTCCACCATGATATCACGAGTGATTTAGATTTTTCTTTTAAATTCTCAAAGTGGATAATTTTTGTTAATGTGGGTAAATCATGTCGTGGCACTACAATTTTGTAACGAAAAAAATCTTATTACTGTGCCACAATTTTGTTTAACAAAGAATGAAATCGTTATAAGGTAACATGATTTTAGCATAAAGATGAAATCTTTTTTTATCAATGCGATATCACTTAATTTAAACGAGGGGAATAATTATAGGTTAATTAAAATCGTGCTAAGGTGACACAATTTTTCTAAACTAAAATTGTGTTGAAGTGACACAATTTCAGTTTAGAGAAATTATACTGAAATCGTTCTACTCAGCACGATTTCAGTATATCTATATTTTGAACTGCAATGATTAGTTCCCTCTGCAACTCAACCACCGTGCATGCATTTGAATCCCAATCTTATGTCTAAAAACTCTTTTTCCATAAGCTTGTCTACAAAGTCCATTCTTTCAACAATGATTGAAGATCAGCGTAATCATGCACATTAAAATAATCTGTTTTGTGAAAAGAAAAAGACAAAGAAATAGGAAAACTATATAGTAATGAATATTGACCATGCTTAAAGTGTTTTAATTTGAGAAATTATTTTGTTCTGGGCAAGTTCAGAAACCAAAGGGTTGAAGTGCCAATTTTGAGAGACAAACCACCCTTTTGAGCACTGTTTGTTTTATTAATTAAAATTTAAAAAAGATAAAAGTGAAAAAAATTATATTTGATAACAAAAAATTTAAAAGATGAATGTGTAATTTTACATTAAAATAAAAACATAGGTTATATAAAAAATTACTGTCTATAGGGATAATCTGCCCTTATTGTGACCTATTGGAAGAATGGGGTTTGGAGAGAGGCTTTCGGAGAACGGATTTTTGACATAGGACTGGGATTCAGATGCATGCATGGTGGATGAGTTGCAGAGAAAATTGATCATCATAGTTTAAAATATAGATGTTTTGAAATCGTGCTGAGGTGGCACAATTTTAGTGTAATTTTTCTGAACTAAAATCGTGTCACCTTAGCACGATTTTAATTAACCCATTCTCATTTAAATTAAGTGATATCGCGTTGACATGACACGATTTCATCTTTGCGCTAAAATCATGTCACCTTTCACCTTGGCACGATTTTATTCTATGTTAAACAAAATCATGTCATGGTGACACGATTTATTCATTACAAAATCGCAGTGACATGACACAATTTACCCATAGTTGTAATTAAAATAAAAATTGTCCATGGAAATTTCGAAAAAAAATTCTTCCATAATGAGAAGAAAAAAAATTGTAAGTATTGTTTAAAATTAAATATTTATAACATAAAAATAAAAATAGAAAGATAATAATGATAAATATTTTTTAAAATAATAATAAAATAATATATAAGGTAAAAAAATTATTAATTATTTTCGACAATTTATTTATTTATTTTCGTACTTGTTTGTGTTGGAAAATTTCCCACTTTTATTTTTATTCATTTTGTTAACAAATTTTAACTTTATTTTTTATTATTTTCTTTCTATTTTGTTCTTATAAGAATCGAGATAACTTGTATATGATTAAAATGACTCTTTTTAATTTATTAAGATGTCTTTTTCCTCATGAATGGAGAAGTCTTCTTTCATAAGGGTTATAGGGGTCATGTATAGAACATGTAAAGAAAATATTGCCAAAAGTGATAGATAAAAAATAAACTGCATTCATAGCGGGTAGGAATTTACTGGATAGGGTTTTAGTGGAAAATGATACAATAAATGAGATAAGTTTAAGAAAGGAAAAAGAACTTATTTGATGTGATATCAAAAATATAAAAAAAAAATTATAATGTTTTTTTATTTTTTATGTTTAGTTTGGATCTAAGAAAAGAATAAACTTATCTTTTCCTATTTCATCAATCTAACGATAATTATTGTAATTTTCATATTTTTAAGATTAAGATTAATAGTTAAGTAACTTTTTTTTTTATAATAAAGTCATATATATTAAGACAATATGTTTTGAGAAATTCACAGGAAGAATTCTTCTATATCCTAAAATATATAAATGCATGATTTGAGTTATTGAATATATACTAATTATTAGATTTATATGTACATATAAGTATTAAATTGGATCAGATATTAATATCTAATAAGACATATTAATATCGTCCTCTAGAACACATTAATTAATATTTTCTTTGATAAATATCTTTGATGTATAAATTTAAGTGTAGTTTATATAATTATTACATGAGTAATTTAATTAAGGTTGAAATATTATGGTTTGATAATTGAATTATTTTTTGTTCTATACCTTTCTTACATAAAAAATTATGTCAATAGTTTATCTCTTTACACACGATGACTATATATGAGCATGTAGAAGTGCATAAGTGTCTTATTAAACTCTGCATACAAGTATCTTTTATTTATCTATGTTTCATATGTGTATATTGAAATTTTTATTCTTTAATTTATACCTTTTTATAAGTCGTATGTTGGATTTAGAATTTGAGGTGTTAAGAAAAGTTTAAAATTTAATTAGAAGTTTAATTTCAAATGACGTTTAGGTTTTAGGTTTTTGTAAAAGTATTTCTTTTGGATTTTTTAAAGCTATTAGTTTTAATTATTATATGATACTAATTAATTGCATTCATGTTAAAACATTCTAAGTCGCACATAGTAATATTATTATATAAAGGTGGCGTGTGTAATTTAAAAAATCTTAAAATTCTTAAAAATAAATATTATTAAGTTATTTTAAAATAAACATTAAAGATTGAAAATAATTATTTAAAATTATGGAAGGATGAAAATAAAAGAAAAATCTTTCACAAAATACTAAAATTAAAATTTGCATGTGAATAAGAACATAAAATAGTGGTTTCAAATTCTATAAGAATGAAAAACGGATAAAAAATAAACTATAGAGACAAAACAGAAAATTTCACTAATTTTATAAGGGAGTAAAAATATATTTAAACGGAAAATTTAAATATTAATTGTTAATATTTAAGTATCAATTGTTAATTTTTAATTATCAATTATTGATTAGGAATTACATATTTATAATCCATATTGAACATTCAAGTTCAATATTCAATAAATTGATATATATATATATATATATATATATATTTATAGTAAATAATAAATAGTTAACGTTCAATAATTTTATAAACATGCATAATAAATATTATTATTATTATAATATAAAATTAATATGCTTAAATTAATAAATATATTAATATATATTAATAAATTTAATTGCATATTTTATTATCGTATGGTGACATATGGTTTGACCAAGGATATATCGATATATTAATTTTTTTTTCTTTCTATTAAAAAATATCTCTAGAGGAAGATACTTCTTCCAAATAATAATCCTTGATAACCTAATATTCATTTTCACTCTTTTAAATGATTTTTAAACGATATATGGTGAATTAAAATACCTTCAATGTTTTATTTATATATATATATATATATATATATATATATATATATATGTGTGTGTATATATATATGTATATATATGTGTATATATGTGTATATATATGTGTATATATGTGTATATATATGTATATATATGTATATATATATTTCATTGATTTATTACTTTTAAAATGATTATAAGACAAATTGTGATTGATCTTATACCGAATTGTTTATAGTATGATTTGAAAATATGATGTAAGTCATAGCAATGAAAATGTTAATACAGTTTTCTACCACAATACTCTGCAGGAACTATCATTGTGTCTGTAAGGATATCTGGATTTTAAATTTGTTAAGTCAATTAGTATTATTAATTATGGTAGGAAAGAATAAGATTATTTAAATAATGGATTATGCTATAATATAATCAATTATTATGTTTATAAAATATTTAAAAAAATAAGTTATATTCAAAGATATAAAAAAATATATACTATTTTTAATCTTATTATTATTGACAATATGATGTAAAAGGAATTCAAACTCAAATCTTATAAATACATATAAAACTTACAATCAATACACTAAATAATTTTTTTAATATTATTATTTTCTTATGACTATTATTATTGTTATAATAATAATAATAATTATTATTATTAAGAATAATATTAATATTAAGAATAATAATAATAATAATAATAATAATGTCATTATTATTAATATGAATTATATATCATTATTATTAATATTAATAGTATTAATAACAATATTAATATTCTTAATAATTATTAAGAATATTAATAATAAAAAATATTAAAAATATTAATGATAATATGAATAATATTAAATATTAATATTATCTACAAAATTTTGTCTTCTATAATAATTATTAACTATTAATATTATCTTCTACCAGTATGGTAAGTTAATTTTTTTTAATTAATTTAGATATTTTGTTCAATAATATAGAAAAATGACAAAATTTAATACATATCTTTACATGTAAAAGTTCCCGCCATCTAAATATGCAAAGCACAAATGGACACTCAAGATTTAAAATAAATTTAGAGTTTTGTGTCATATATAAATAATCTCCTCTTGTACGTCTTTAAGGTTACTGTGTAAGAATAACAGAAATATAATAACTTTTTAATTCAAATAAACTAATAGTAAAGTTTCTATAACTCATTTCTCTCTTATTTAACATAATAAATGTATGTGTAAATTATTATAAGAGTTCAGGTATGTAATAGAAAAAATAACAATAAATGTGGTATTGAAATCTAAAGAGACATATATGGAAAAGAATAAATTTTTGTTTCGAAGAATTGAGATAGATAAAAACGAACAGAAGGAATATAAAATCGTATAGTATAATTTTGCTCGAGTAGACAAGAAAATTATTAACACTTACTTAATTACAAGTGCATCAAATAAAAACCCTCAAAATGCTATGTTGTCATATTTTAATTTCTTCGAAAAAATCATTTTATCAAGAAGAGCTTGCATCAATTGATTAAACTTTATTTTATATAAAACAAATAAGATTTTGAATTGAAAATAATGTAATTATCTTTTATATAAATCTCATTTATTTAATATTTTTTTATGTTTTTCTTCTCACACAAGTTGCTTTCATATGTGTTGAAATAAATATATACCACTAGACTTTTATTGAAGGGTTTGAAGGTCAAAAAGAAACAATTAAGACAAGTGTTGTAAGTTATCTTAAAAATTCTACATAGTTCACCACTAACAGTCTTGCCATCATAACTCGGATCAAAAATGCTACAACCACATTGAATGGATGATTACTGAAAACACAGACAAATTGTCGAATTTTATTAAATCTTATTAAATATTGTGTTTTTTATTATCTTTTTTATTTTCGTTCATTTCAATATTTATAGTGTGAGTTTCTGAATAACTTTCTTCAAAAGATAAGAGGCTCCTTCTAACACAGGATTTGAGGAAGAAAGCTGACATTGTTGTGGCCAAAGACGGCAGTGCGAAATATAAGAAAATTTCTTATGCACTTAAGCATGTTCCTAATGAGAGTAACAAGAGGACTGTGATGTATGTGAAGAGAGAGGTTTACTATGAAAATGTGAGGGTTGAAAAGACCAAATGGAATGTGATGATGATTGGTAATGGAATGACTTCTACTATTGTATCTGCCAGCCTTAACTTTGTGGATGGCACACCAACATTTTCAACAGCAACATTTGGTCAGTGAAAATGATCTAATTCCTTTTAGACTTGGACACCATTTTCTATGCAGAATTTCAGAATGTTGGACCAAGTGCTTCAACCAAGAATAGGGTGAAGTGGAAGGGTTTGAGAACCATTACTAGTGAACAAGCCAGCAAGTTTACTATAAAGGGTTTTTTACATCGAGATATATGGATTTTTACAGCAGGTGCCCATTTAAGTCTGATCTATGACAACAACCATAATATGCTATTTGCAAAGTTCCCTTTGTCAAAGTTGTTTGTTCACTTTTTGATCATTTTCCCTTTCCCTTCATCCTCTTCATTGGTATTATTCATTAGGATATAAGAATCATTGTGGAACAACTTTCCTAATTTCCTTCAAGTACATTATTTCTTTCAAGTATTATTCTTATTAATACTTGAGAATTTCATAAGAACATTAATGACTCTGATCACCCCTTTTGGATGCTCTTCCTTTCCAAGGAAATCATATAGCTACATTGCATCTAACAAATAATGAAGCAAAATTATCTTTTAAATACAAACATTCAGCTGTCTATCTCAGGAGTCCTTCGGTGTAAGGTATATCTGTGTCAGGAAGCCAAGTATTTCCCAACGTAAAGTTGAGGACTGTGAAGTTCCAAGCTTGAGTAGCATTCAACAGAAAGTAACCAGGCCATTGTACTCTACTGCTAGTGTTAGAACCAGGTCCATAGTTGTTAAACTCACCATAAAAGAGGGTGTCTAACCCAACTGTGCCATTCCACTCTAACCACCCTGCAGGTTGAATAACATTTCCAATATATGACTGCAGGTACACAGTCCTTGAATACAACTTCCATGGCCGGCCTAAGTAACTTGCTGTAGAATTCAAGTCCGCAGCTAAGTCTGGTGCAGCATCAATGGTGCAGTTTTGGATTGAAATGCCAGTGTTCTGATTAGGATCAGTTCTTCCTTGTGCTGTCACAGCATTCTTCTGGTTTGGCAATGGTTTTCTGGCATAGATCTTGCTGTCTTGGAGGACCACGGCTGCATTGCCGAAAATGAAGTCTACAGTGCCATAGATTTCACATTCCCTGTAGAATTGCCTCAAAGAGTGAACATAGAGAGTGTCTTGATATCCTTCAAAACTGCAGCGGTAGAATGTAGAGAGGTCAGCATTGTTCCTCACTGCCACTGCTTGGTGCTTTTCAGGTCCTGCTGTGTTTCTGAATGTAACATCCACTGCTATAAACCTTTCTCCAGAAACAGCTGCATTCAACACAAGCAAATACGATAATTTTAACAGAAATAGGCCAACAACATTGTACAGTAGGTGCTGATAGCATCTTAAGAAATAAGATTTAAGTCTGACTTAATCTTATAAAACTTAGGTGTAAAGTGAAGTTAAGTTTGTATTTATTTATAAACTATTAAAAGGTCTTATTTCTACTCAACGTGTGATCTTTAATACAATTAAAGCATTCATGATACTAATTCAAAAACTGATGGTGTTATCTGTTAAGTGAATCTCGGTAAAAGAAAAATCCTGATACTAATCTCTGCAAATGAGAAAAGCTAGAAAGAATCAAGGACTTACCAAAAGTGGAAGAATTGAAAGTTGTCCAACCATCTATGACACTATGGTTCCCTGTGATGATAGTCTTGTTAATACCATCTCCAACAAGCAATATATTCTTCTTTTCTTTGGGAATTACAACATATTCCTCATAGATTCCCTCCCTAACATACACAAGGAAATATCCATCTTCAGGCTTTGTGTCATTGGGTGCAGCAGCAATAGCCTCTCCAATGGTAGTGTAGTTGTCTATTCCATAAGGACTCACAAACACAAAATCATTCAATAAAATTCCTTGGCTTCCGCTTTCTTTAAGATTCCTTTCAGTTCTGCTGCAATTGGATAACTTGGTGCAACTATACTTTGTGCGAAGAAGCTGCAACAATATAACATTCAGTATTTAGCCTTTCACTTTACACTTTATGCTTTCAATATACATACATACACACACATATATGTGTGTCTAAAACTAAATTTAACCATGGTTGATTAAGTAGACAGAATTCATGTTTCTTAAAACAATACTAAAGTGACATGATTGAATTATATGTTTATTGTATTTTTATGTATTTTTGTATGATGCAGAATTCATAGTTGTTTGACATACATAAAGGAAAGTTTATGTAAGATCTTTGTCATGCTCCTCACCCTAACAGTTCAACATCTCGAACATATTATAAACAGATATCTACATCTGATTTGGTTGCAAGTGATACACAATAATTGAAAATAATGTCATATGTTTATGGTTGCAAAAATGGCCAGTAAGTATGAAGAGTTTTTCTTTTATGAAATTTGGAAACAACTAAGAATCTTTGCTCATGAATTGATCTGTAAAATGTAAGCAACTTGACATTAATATATGGTATACACAATGGGGTGTAGCAAATAAAATGTAGATTTCACGTGCGTGGAGTGATGCAAATGGTGGAAACAAGAAAGACTTCACGTGAATGTTCATGAAATTGTTAAATTATGCAAAAGCATTCATGTTAAAAACAGAGGAAAGCAGAGCGTACTTGTTTGACTATAGCTAACCCATAAAAGCATCATGCATGTGGTTGACTTGACCCTTCGTTGAAATTATAGCCAAGTCAAACGTTATATATATATATTTTATATAATTTAATAATAACTCGATAAAGGGTGATTTTGAGAAACCCAATAATAATAAATAAAATAAATTTTAATATTATGTTAAGATTTGAGTTTAATTCAGTAAAAAATTATTATAATATTTAAGTCAATCGAAATTTATAGTAAATTTTGTTTTTAACTAGACAAAACATAATGCTAAACATAGTTTGAACGAAGATAAACATTCATATTTGTTTAATTTTCAAGTAATGCCAAAAAGTAAAAAGGTAGTGAAGATTTGATTCCATTAGAAGTGAGCTTTACTGTGCTTGGTTCAGATGATCCAATGAACCAAAAGTTGGCACCCATAGATCATAAATTTGTCTCCTTGCAAATAAAAATAAGGAAAACGGTAGTTTGACATTATTGTTTATGCCAAACTTTCATTTGACACTTATTTTCATTAATAAAATATTATATATTAATAAAATAATAATATATCAGTGAGTGTGGGAAGTGAACAGTGACGTTAAAATAACATCACCCTACAAATAAACCTAACCTGGACATAGCTATAATACATACTTACCTATCACACTGCTATACAGATAAAACTTTGATTTCACACTGTGTTTTGTGAACAGTGGTACAGTGGTGTTAAATAACACCACCCATCATAAAAAAGAGACAAAAATATAGTTTGAAGTTTTGATGTGTCGGTGATAAAAATGGCACACGAACCAACCCTCTTTAATGCACTTCAGTATGAAAGATTTACACTCACTTTCTTTATCATAATCATCTCCAACAAAAACCAGTTAAATGGACTATGATTTACTTAGAACTCTAACTTTTGTCTTCAGAAATACTAAATAGTAAGATAAAATCAACAAAATATCATAACTTTTAATACCATTTTAGAGAAAGAGTTTAACTTTGTGAGATCATGCTATAAGCTAAGATTTGTCGAACTTGTATGATATAAATTAGTCATATTTCTAGTACAACATAAGATCTGAAATATCCATAGGATTACCTTGATGAGCTTCTCGAGTGGTTGCCTAACTTTGAAGGTGTTGGTGGGGAGTCCATGTTTGCGGGTCTTGTTTCTTCTGAGGTTCTTGTCAAGAGCCTCAGTGACCAAGCCAAGTGAGACACTGTAGAACTGGGTGACATCCTTGAGAGGCACGGCAAGGGCATTGGCAATGTTGCTTTTGGTCACCACCAACCCATCATAGCAGGTGTAGTGGTTGGTGGCCACAGCACTGAGATAGCTCTCGATTTTTTCAACCAGCTCGGAGTCTGAGGAGCCTGCAGATTTGAGCTCCTCTGATATGGATGCGAGGTAGTCCACGTTGAGCTGGTTGAGGTCTCTGCAGTCACCAAGGGATGCAACTTCTGCATGGTTAAGGGAAGAAGGTGATTGGTGGCGTTGGAGAAAGTCCTGGAACACCTTGGCCAGTTTACGTGCCTGTTTGAGGCTTTGCTTTATGGAGAACTTGCCATAGCCATAAGGGTCAGAAGGGGAGGCACGAATGGCGGAGAGAATGGAACGGCATAGTTTTGGATAGAGTGTGGCTTTGCATGCGAGGGAAGAGGAAGAAGAAGAAGGAGAAGGTGGAGATTGAGCTAAGAGTGATGGAGCCAAGAGAAAGAAGAGAAAGAAAAGGAAAGGTGATGGGAATGACATTGTTCTCTCGAGGTTCGATGTGGGGCTTGGAAAGAAGTTTGTGGGTTCTGTCTGTGAAGTGAATATATGTTTTGGCATTTGATCAGCATTTATATATATATATATATATATATAGTTAATGAGTTTGAGAGAGGAAACGTAAATGCGCGTGAGAAATTATTAAAGGTAGAAGAGAGGTGGGGTGTGTCGGTGATGGTTAGAGAATGAATGCATAGAGCAGAAGAAAGGAACGTGCAAGGAAAGTCTCTAACTAATGCTAAGGTTAAATGCAGACACAGACACTGCATAGGTTGCTACTTCTAACTCGAGATAAGGTAGATAAGGTACTTGCATGGTTGTTGGATATTTTCTACACTTCTAATTATTACCATTTGGTACAACAGCAAAAAAAATAAAATAAAATAATATATATATATATATATATATATATATATATGCTGAAGGAAATAAGAAATGAAGTTAATTATTTTTTTTTTAATTTATGTATGAACTAGATATAGTATAGTTTCTAAAATATTAGTTTTAGATTATGCATTAGTTAAGTTAATTTTAATACATGAAGTAAGATTATTTTTATTAATATTGTATCATTTAAAAGTTTTTTTTTAAGATTTCATATCAATTAGAGATAAGGATGAGTTAGGTTTAAAGTTCACTTTTCGAGATGGTATCTGTTGGTTTTAAGGATGAAGGAAAAAACAGAAACAAAGTAATTAATTTAGAAGATGAGAGAGTAGGTAACAATTTTTGGTGTAAAGGGATTTTTTTTATTTGATAGCTGACCTTTACAATTTATAGTACTGAAATTAACTGAAAAGCAGATATTTATGCCAACATGAAGGCACGACTCAACAAACTGGAAAATATAGAAGTAGTGCAAATAGCATGATAAACAAACCTAGTGATTCCTAAAGACTCGGTCTAATTTATTTGAATTAATTAAACTAAATAATTAAAAAAAAATATGTGAGTCACGTGAGTTGAAAGTCCAAAAGCAAACTTTCAACACTCCTCCTTGCTTTTGGTACTGCAAACTCCAATTTTCTACCTTAGAAGTTCGAACTTGCCGAGTGGAAGTGGCTTTGTGAACAGGTCTGCTAATTGATCTTCTGATTTGCAATAAACCAGAGTTGCTTCTCCATTTTGCTGCACCTCCCTTAAGAAAAATAGCTTGATGTTGAAATGCTTAGT
>Ga0099824_1002635_pt1 | contig 26268 bp, 16 predicted proteins | sample SiratrowhiteBW_FD_76837 | JGI IMG/M metagenome (GOLD analysis project Ga0099824, IMG submission 76837) | Root nodule microbial communities of legume samples collected from California, USA - Siratro white BW | ecosystem: Host-associated > Plants > Roots > Nodule | place: USA: California...
AAGAGTTTTTTTTTAAATAAGAAAATAATAATAAAAGATTAATTAGTTTGACATTCATAGAAACAACAAAAATAATAAAATAACTAAAAAAAAATCAATCAAAAAAAAAAATAATAATAATAAAAAAAAAAAAAAAAATAAAAAAAAAAAAAAAAAAAAGGTTATTTGATAAGAGTATAAAAAGGTTATACACTGATAGCATAAAAAGAATTACATTCTTAATCCATCACAAATTATGTAAAGAATTAAGGTTTAACGATATTAGTATACATAACAATCGCACTCTAGAATGTCTACTCTTTTCTTAATTTGTATTTTAAACAAATTGTTGAATTAAATAAATTATTTTCGCATAATTTGAATATTAAATCAAGGTTATACCAATCTTAAACTTCTAATAAGTTGTTGCAATGTAATTCAAAAGGCAAAATAGAAGTCACAAATTATTTAATTCATTTTTAAAAAAATTATATATCAACAAATTCCTTATATTTTTAAAATTTTAACTAATTAAAAAAATTCTGCCAAAATTATATTGTTTAATTTACATGTATTATGATTGTTAAGATTTTTATATTGTCTATCTATTAAAATTATTAGATATAAATTTAATAGTAGTAATTATTGTTATAAAATGAATAATGATTGATTATCACCTGTTATTTTAAAAGATTTGTAGTTAAAGCAAATTCTAAGATAGTGTTAAAATAGGATAAGATGTATAGTTAGACAATTATTATCTAATGGAGATAAAATTAGGAGAGATCTATTTGTCACAACAACGCACCTTCTAAGCTCACGTGTCCTGTAAACCCGTGACACGTCATCAAAATTCCAAACACGTGTCGCCACTCTGGTTACATGTCCACCGCAGGATGCTGGGCGGTTCATCCAACGGCCAAGATCAAACCAATTCGTGCGCGGAACGAAAGAGAAACGTGGGAAGCCAAAACGGTCACGCGCGTGCCAGACGCAAAACGAAAGTGTGTGCCATGTCATAAACAGCCAAGGAGAGAGAGCCACGTTAGCAAAATAATTCAAAAGATAAAACGAAGTTGTTGATTAAGGAAAAAGCATTAGTAGAAGATTGTTATAGCAACCAACGGAAAAGTAGAAAGGAGGAAAAGAGAGCACTTTGCATCGTTCGTCGCCGTCGTCACCGTCGTCACGCATGGAGGTTTCTGGCACCGTTCTCCGTCATGCCAGCTACGTCTCCGGCGCTGGGATCCACACGCGTTCCCGTGGCGTGGCTCCTCGTTTTGCGGTGAGAATGGGAACGGGTTCTGGCTTCTGTGACGAGGGGCATCTGCAGTATTACCAGAACACCAAAAAGGTTATCTCTCCCAAGAAAAAGTTGAAACTGCTGAAGGATTTCTCCAAATTAGGGTTTGCTTCGGATCCTCAGAAGCTTTCCATGTTCTATGATCTTCAACAAAACCTCACCTCGGTACACTCTTCCCCATTTTATCTTGTTGCTGTTGAAAATGAGTTTATCCCTTGCTTGCTCTCCCATAATAATAATGATAATAATAATAATAATTAATAATAATAAAATGTTTTATTATGATTTGATTTCTACGTGATCAGTATTTTACGAATTTGAATTATGTCATGGATGAAATAGGATACCACGATGTATGTTTGCGAAAAAAATTTAAGGAGATTATAATTTTGAATGTATATTTGCGTATGAAATAGGTTTATTAATTTTTACAATAACTATATTAACAGTAATATAAACAATGTGTAGAACTCTAATAATAATGATAATGGTAGTTGAAGTTTTTCACCCAAGAACATAAAATTGAAACGATGTTTGTTGCTTGACCTTGTGCAGGATGCGGGGGACGTGTTACTGAGAGAGTTGGAAGCCGCAAGAGCAAAGGAGAAGGAAATGAAGAAAAACAGGAAACAAGAGAAGAAGGCTAAACTCAAAGCCTCAAAAATGAAGAGTGAATCTTCTTCATCTTCCTCGTCTGAATCAAGTGACAGCGATTGTGGTTGTGATCAAGTGGTTGACATGAACAGCTTGAAAGCTGGTGTTGGTGTTAGTGTTGTTGCCCCTGCTGCACCTGTGGATGTATCCCCACTACCCAAGACCACCCCCATTGTTGAGGATGAGAATTCACATCGTGATGCCATGGAATTGTGCTCCAAGAATGATGTCTCTGTTAGCAGTGTTAGAGATGGTGGTATGAAAAGAGAGAGTTCTGTAGTTACCACCAGTTCACAGAAGAGGATTGAGGTTTGCATGGGTAACAAGTGCAAAAGATCAGGGGCTGCTGCATTGTTGCAAGAGTTTGAAAGAGTGGTGGGTGTTGAAGGTGGTGCTGTTGTTGGATGTAAGTGCATGGGCAAGTGCAAAACTGCTCCTAATGTGAGAGTTCAGAATTCTGTTGATCACAGCCTTGCTGAGGGACTTGATGATTCTGTTAAGATTCCCGCTAACCCTCTGTGCATTGGGGTGGGCTTGGAGGATGTGGATGCCATCGTGGCTAGATTTTTAGGGGAAAATCGGACAGATATAGCAATGGCAGGTGCAAGTACTTGATGTTGTGGAAACGACTGGTGTGCTATTTGTAAATGTATATATACACGTAGCTCGTATGTGGAGGAGGAAACATTATTAACAATGGTTTTTTCGAATTGTTCATGTTTGTAATATATAAACTAGTTGATATGATAATGATTCCTTTCCTTTTTTATTAGAATGTCGTTCCATTGTTTAACTCTTGCACTATAATTTAGCAGCAATTAATCGTTCCACTCCGCCCTTAATTTCGAACATATAGTATATTTAACATTAAATTATAGGTTTACTTAATCTTTCTAGTTATATTAAAAATCATTTTCTAGTCTTTACTCATTGTATCATTTATAATCTCTTTTAGTTTTCATTGTTTAAAAATTATTTAAGATTGAAGGAGAATAAGAATTATACCTATAACCATTAAATAAGATTTAATTTCGTTTGACTGTAGAGATCAAACGAGTAATTTAAACCAATCTCAACGTGACTATACAACCAAATTTGTTCATTACTCGTACAAGAGCTTTTACAAAACTCAAGTTCTTAACTTCTTAGTAGAAAATTAAATATCACACGTGACATGGCAATGTTATCAAAATTTGCATTGAGGAAAACAATTTACAAGCTTCATTCATGATATTGTACACTGTACATGTCCCACTAAAAACTGATGGGAACAAGATGTTAAAGGAAATCTGAAGCCTAAATCTGTTGAGAAACTTGATTTCATCCCATGCATATTCTGCAACAACGTGAAGTCCCTTCGGCACCAGCTGCATAGTTTAAGAGTTGTAAACTGTGCTGACAAGCTACACACTCCTGCTTTAGAAGCCCCTCTTCTCATGGGACGAGCAAGGGTGCCAGCGTGCGATAATTGTACTCCACTTTGAGCACCTGTTGTTAAATTTTTAAAGAAATATTTATTGGGATTTATGGTGACATGCTCAAGCATTGTAAAAACCAATCCAGATTACACCTGTAAGTAGTGATGCAAACATGTATAAGCAGGAAAAAATTTGCTTACCGTTTCAAGGGTCAGTTTCGGGGACGTTTGAGGTTGGGCTCATGTTCCAACCTATCCATGTTATCACATCTTTTAACAAACTCGTCTAGTGTTTTCTGCTTTGAAGGGCTATCCATGTTTTCAGGTCTTCTAATAAACTGATCCAGAGTTTTCTGCTTTGAAGGGCTATTCTCTGGCAGACTAGCTGAGACCTCCAAGGCCTTTTCATGACCGTCTAACATCTGTTTCAATAACTTAAATTCAGAATGCATCTTAAAAGGATCAATCCAAACTATCACTAATGACTTGGGTTTAAATCTTATTTAAAGGGTAGAAAGATAAACCATAACTTGGACCTCCATATCCTTTTACTATATAGAAACTGAATATATAATTAATCTCATTATGATAGAGACTTCCTAAAAAATTGAGATTTACCTGCCCCAGATTTTCCAGTTTGCTTTGTACTACGTCCCTAAGAAGTGAAAAAAGTATAATATTATTAACACATCTAAGAAATCAAGTCAGTACCAACCACCAAGCTTAAGATAACAGCAGAAAAGCACAAAACACACCATATGATGTCATCAACCGTGTCATTTGCAAGCAAGTAGTATATATTTACTGAAGACACCTAAAAAGAAAGTGAAAGAGTCATCAGAACATCATAGCACCTTGCCTACTAAGAATCAGCCACAATGGAAGAACTTTTCTATATGGAGATATCTCACAATATTTTTTCCGAGATTGCCATGGTTTCATAATGTTATCATGCTATGCTAGTACTATTGATTCGTTATCTGAATTACCAAGGGGGTTTGTATCTATTTTTTTCATCTCTCTTTCTACTAAACAACACCCATGTTCGAGGATACCTGGCCAATTCTATGAGCACGGTCTTCAGCCTGAATTAGGTCACCCGGAGTCCAAGACAATTCTGCAAAGATTACTGTACTGGCAGCAGTTAAAGTTAACCCAACGCCTCCAGCTTTAATAGATAGCTGCAGACATATCAACAGAAATTCATTAACTCAAATTGAACCATATTTTACGCCAGAATTATAGTCCACGCTAGCAAAGAGTTCAATAAAGTCAACAGAAAAATAATTACAAGGATGTTCGTAACAAAAATTACCATACCACTGCTGCTTTTATAGAATCTTTTTCCTGAAACTCAGTGACCAATTGTTGCCTGGAAGCAGCAGGTGTACCTCCATCAATCCGGATGCAACCCACTTTTTTCTTCTGGAAATTTTGAACAGTTTTATGAGACTTTACCGTTTCATGATGAGATGCATAATATTTAAGTGGACTTACAAGAAGAAACTCGTGTATTGAATCAATCATTGGCTGATGGTGTGCAAATATAAGAAACTTGCAACCTGCCTGCGACAATTAGGAAGCATGACATTACCACTTCGAATGATCAACAACCCAAATTAAGAAATATTAAGATGAAAAAACTGAAGATGCCATCCTTTTCAATTAATTATACTCATTTGGTTAGGGGTTAAGCACGAGATAAATCAATCGACTCAACAACGATCTGTTCACCTCTATTCTGGTATACAATTAATGTATAGTTTGGCAACAATTTCTCAGTACACTGTGACCAATAGCCTGGTGGCAGGCACAACAAAGCATCATGATTCATAAACTGCCATTTTCTGCAGCATAATACTTGAGACCCAGAATCAATGATGTAGAGATACAACTTACAGGGAAGCAACCTTAAGGACTCGGGACTATAATTATCAACTAAAAGTTCTCCATTTTTTTCTTTCTCAGAATCTTTATCACCACAATACTTTCTAACAGAGAATTGAACACAGGCTACAGCTTGGAGCTTGTCATTATCAAAACTAAGGATATGCAACACAACATTATCTTATATGTTCCCGTAGAATCAAGATTATAAGACTGGATACGAAAGTTCCATTAATACTCAGTTAGCTTACTCTACAATATTCATTCAAATGATCAACCTATAGTCAGTGTTAAAGGGCATCTTTACAATAAAAGCAATACAGAACGACAAATTTAACCAAAATCGAATAGCATGAGATTAGATAACAACTAAACATCATATATGCAAGTGTACTCAGAAAAAGAAAGCAGAAAAAAGATCTTATGGATCATGTTGAAAGTATTAATCTTCCATTGCAGCAACGAGGAGAAGGAGAGGAGTACCTCAATGACAGTTCCAACATAATCAAGAACAGATGGAATCTTGGCTTCTGCAGAATCAGTATATATCTGGAATTGAATGAATCAAAATTCTCTGTTTAATCACAACCAGTCAAATTTTAAATTTGCCCCACATACAGAGACGGAGCATGAATTGCAGAAAATAAACAATAAACATATGTTCTACGTCTAGGAAATAGCAACAATTTTTCAAACAAATAGCGCAACCTGAAATTGTGGGCAGATCTCATTCCATTAATACCTTGTTAATTATATTCTTTTGAGTAAACTTGAGTGATTCTGCCTCCTCTTGTGATTTCGCAGCCTTAATTTTGGCTTTTACTATCTCCAACTGCAGGAGAAAAATCAATATCGGTCAGCTTTTTTGTTTTATATATATATATATATATATATATAACAACTACCACTACAGATCTTGGTAAAACTTGGAGCAAATTTCTTACCAATTTCGTAAGTAAAAGAAGATATCAGTTTTCTATATCACAGACTATACTGCATTTCATTTATTAGCAAAAGCATATTAAGTAAATTGCTCATAATATGTGCATTAAGCAACTAACAGTCTAGCCAAAGGAAGTCAAATCACTTGTTTGAGTTGAAAATCAATTCTAAAGACAAAGAAGAACAGCAGATATGTTAAATTACCTCACGAAATAAAGCATTAATTTGCTTCATGTCCTTGTCAGACAAGTCTAGGAAGACCTGTGAATCAGTTACCAAACAAATACAATAATCAATTCTAAAGTTCCATAGAAAATTAGTGTGCACAGATTGAAATAAACAATCAAAAGTGTGCACGACAGGACATAAAATGTTGCAGAGAACAAATGGCGATAAATATACACACTTGTTGTCGGCGCTTTACAGGAAGTTGAGAAAGAACATCATTTTTAAGCCTGCGAATGAGCACCGTTGCCTTCATCAAGTTGTGCAACTCTTCATGGTTACTTGCACCTTGATAAAGTCCAAAAAATCCCTGGAAGATCCATGTAATAATGGCAGCATGAATGCTCATCCATTAAAAGCAAAAGAAAAAGTGGCTAATAAAAAGAATTTTATCAGTAATGAAGAGATGGCTTACACCCTTGCAATACCGGTTGCCATATTCATGAACATTCTTATATACATCAGGATACAAAGCTTCCAGCTAGAGCACAATTTCAATCAGATTATTAAAATGTATACTCCGGTATGCCAAACACTAATGAGGTATTAAACCTAAATAGACATAAAAAAAAGGTTACCTGCTTGAATAGTTCAATTGGTCGGGATAAAGCAGGTGTTCCACTAAGCAATAATGCATATTGAGCTTTCTGAAAATTTCACAATACTTTGTAGTCAAAGAAAGCACGAGAACTTGACAGAGGAAACTCTACCGCAGACAGTCTACACTGAAATTGAAGCTAAAACAAAATTTACTTTTTAGTTTCACATATGAAATCAGACTTCTTTTAGGGGAGGAGGGGAACAAGGGTGCAGAGTACTAGACCCTTTTCATATGCTTCTGTAGACCCAATAGACTTATTTTTTCTTGTTCTCCTGTCTAAGTATCCATTCAATTCTCTCCCTTCATCTTTTATCTTTTCCTTATATGTTTTCTGTGTCTGTTTAACATGAAATTTAGATATAGGTATATATGTAATTGTCCTTTTAAAATGAGTGAATACCTTTATGACAGGAAGAGAAGCAGTTGTCCTCTTTGCCTGGGCATTTTTCAGAAAATGTGATTCATCAGCAATCACAACCTGAATAAAAATAGTTCATAATAAGAGTGTGCTTTATCAGCAATAATTGGAGCAATTTTTACCATGTATGCAGGCAAAGAATTATTGTCCCAGACATAAATTCAGGAAAAGCTTTGATTCTTCAAACACAATAATTAAAGGGACGCTGAAATATAAAAATAAATACTATTTAGCCCCTTGATCAAATCATTTTACTTTTATCCAAAAAAGGTATACCAAAAGGGCAAGAGACCAAAATTGAACAAAAGAAAAAAAAATGATTTGTGTATTCACTATTTTCGGTTCAGGATTGCAATAGTTGCTAGATACTCTTAAAATCACGTGCAACCTCAAACCAATGATACCATGTAAAACAAATACCATCATCATTATCAAATAATTGGTTTGAGTGGATAATGGAAGTCATTTCATGTAATAATCAATAACTAATTGAATTCCCAGCCAAAGACCCAAAGAAGGGGGAAATAGTAAATATTGTATCTCCTCCACAGCTTTCATCAATCTATATAGCATTTCTGTTGTGCAGAAGAGCACAAAGTAAACACAATGAAAGAACAATGCACAGAAAACAATCAAACGAATGGAGACAAAAACAAGTCTCGTATTACCAAGTAGAGAAGAGATGCAAAAAGAACACAGTAACCGTCAATTACTGTAGAAGCATCACTTATGGCCGTATACATATCAACCTTATAAAGGGGACCAGAAAGTATAGATACACAGTTAGTTAGAACAGAAAAAGAAAACTAACAGAACAATGATTACAAACACTATCCAGTCTACCACTCCACCAGACCGTCCACTACAAGATGCTCTACCAAGAAAGAGTCCAGTACACAAGCTACAATTTCTATTTAACAACCCATTGTCAAATAAACACACTGCTTAATAGCTTAGTACCCTGCTGATCATAATGACTCTTAGTTTACAAAAATGAAATACTTCATCAAATGTATTTCAAATTTTCAACACTTTGATTGCAATAATATATAGATGACTTCCTCCATTAATTGTACTCAGCCTTCAAGGAATGGTTAAAATCAAAGACTGATATATGACTAAGATAAAGACATAGGAACCACAGTGAAATTCAGAAAAATTAGATAACATTAAGGTGCTAACCTTAAAGTCACATGTCATAAGCATATTTTGTAGCTTTGGCACCAAATCGTATGAGATAATGTTGAATAGTCCATCCAGACGAATGCTGTTTTTGGCACTTGAAGATACGATATTGAAACCTCCTCTATTTGATCCACCACTTTGAGATAAGACAATCTACTTTATCATAAGACAATTCAGAATGCAAAAGTAAATTATATACTTTATCAGAATAAAAACCTTGAACAACCAAAAAAAGGATCTTATAGAGTTTTCTCTACAAACCAAAGGGAACAAACAATGCATAAAATTTGATAAAGAGATCATGAATAGCATACGAGTATATCTGATGAAGGAATATTCAGCCATTGTTGAATCATCTGAAATAAACCAAAACAGGGAGCATAAATTAACCTTCCAAATGTGTTCTATTAAATGAAAAAAATGTAATTCTTACAGAAGCCCATTGCAAGCGTAATGAAGATGGTGCAATTATGAGAACAGGCCACGACTCCTGAACGCATGAAGCTACAGCAATGGCCTGCAAAATGAAACATGCAAATCAATTTTATTAAATAAAAATGAAGGCCATTTTTGTAATTTTATGAATGAAACTTAATAAAATCTAAGGCCCTCACTTCCACCATCATCTCATCTATCTGCTACTCACTACTACACCAGTGCTACTGTAACTGTAATGTATTTATGTGTACTGTTGTTATTTAAGTTAGACATATTACTGAATCATTATGGATGATTTCTATCGTGAGTCAATTAACATCCAAGACATTGAGATGCAATTCTTTTTTTATTTACAGAAGAAAAATAATTAACCAAATTTATGACCCCACAATAGATATTAGAAAAGCAGAAATCCTGCCAACATTTTATTTTCACCACAAACAATTGAATGTTTGTTTTAAAGAAGCAAAACACTGCTATGCACCATGAGGCACAGTGCAAGTATGGAAATAATTTAATTTTAGACAGTGAATTACTTGTAATGTTTTCCCTAGTCCCATTTCATCTGCTAAGATAACACGTCCCCCATGCTGCAATATAAACCTGAAAACAAATAATAAATAGTAACTAAAATGAATGCATGAGAGGAAAAAACATATAGACAAGGAAAATAAAAGACAATAACCATACTGATCCATATTTATGGGGATGGTGAGAGAGAAAAAAGTGAGCAGGTCACTACATACCTAACTCCTTCTCGCTGAAATGGCAATAGCTTCGATTCAATATAACTAGGGATCTTGTAGTACCGATCTTTCAGTAAAGCAGCCAAAAATATCAACTTCAGAAATTTTCATAAAAAAAGAAAGCACAAAGTAGAACCTAGAAAAGAGAGAACAAATTGATAATGAAAGTATTCAGTATATACCTTGAAGATCTGGAACTGCAGAAGCTGCTGCAATGGCACGTTGCACTAAGGGATCTAAGTTTTCAACCTGTAAAATTATTTAAATAAATGAAGAAAACAAAAAGATACAGAGATGAAGTTAAGAAACAAAATAATGTCAAAAAAACCACAAACTTAAACATAAAAATCGATTATACAAGCTTACTCTAGGATATCATGTTTTTCTCACTCAATGAATAAACATTTACAGAATCAGTGATCCCAGATCCAACCTTTGAATATCCTAGTCCTATTATCCACATAGGATGCTTTTCTTTTTCAATAATCTGCCTTTCCATTATTAAAGCATCCAAGGGTAAATAAACAGGGTTGCACAAGAAGAAGAAAGTTGTAATTGGCAAGAGACAAAAGAGGGAAAATGCCTTGAAGCAAATATAAATTAAAAAAAAAAGGAAACCCAAAAATTATAGTAGAATTCAGGCCAAACATATACATCATGGATTTCCTCTAATCTACAAAGAAAAGATTTGAAACTCGTGTAATAGTTTCTCTCCATACAAAATAATTCAGAAGAAACATAAAACATCCAATTAGTTAACAAAAGGAAAAAGGAAGCTCCAAAAAAGACCACTCACTATCTTACATGCAAACAGCCAGTACAATCATCAAAGATACAAAACACCTTCAAAAGATTTCTCTCAGACTTCTTATCTAACCACATTCAATTATTAAGTGCGTGCAAAAGTTACATAGATATCCTCAATCGGACAAAGCCTAAACTTTAAATGTACAAGTTAAACAAATCACAAAAAAATAAGAGAAAATGGAGGATTGTTCTTTGATAATCAGAAGAGGGACACAAGCACGCAAGCCCTCCCTCACAAATGAAGCCACTGGTATCAATCTTACTATTGATCCAAGATTCACACTCAAGGTAACAAAATTATTATGAAAAGAAAAATTGTGAATGTCAAGATTGTTTCTCTTATGATGGTAGATAGTAGCATACTAACATCAATTTCATAACTACAAAGAAAAGGAAACAAGGAAGCAGCCATTACCTGAATATTATAACCTGATACTTCTCCAAGAAACTTCTCCGCTTCTGACAAGGAAGATAGTGGGAATACCCATAACCTGCAAGCTCAAAGTTCATATGGCTAATGCTACAAAGTAGCCAATCCAGAAAACTAGCACATGCTCACACTGGTGTCCAGTGCACAAACACACAAATTGGATGAAGGGTGGAGAAACACACCGTTCCTTTGCATTCCAAGAAGAATTAGGGATTTTTCGAAAAGCAGCTACTACTACCTGATGTAAAACAAAGCCCAAAGTATGAGCCCAGAGGTCTACATTGACACATTTAGATGGTCAAACAAAGACAAAGCCTTGTTTATGAAGGATTCAAAATTGAATAAGAAAATCAATACACTGCAAGAAGTTTAGTAAATAAAACCTGGTCATATTGAAACTTTGCTGCAATATTTCCACTGGAATGAAGAAAAAATTTGACAGAAAACTTTATCAGTCCTCTCTTGGAACGTTCGTCTGCAACACATAAATTCCGATAAACAAAACAAACACCAACAAATCACCATCACCATGGCAAATTACAGCAGGCAAATAAAAACTCTCACAGACCATTGAACATAATGTACCAACAAGAAATGATGAATAAACAAATCAAAAGAAAAAGACAGAAGATATATTAAGAGAGGAAGGGTGACTTAGTAAATGGTGCAAAAGACAGTAAGCACACCATTGTTTGTCCCTGATTTCAATGACGTGGGCAATGCTCTTGCTCCCTGAGACGAAGCACCAACCTGGATTAAAGCAATCAAACTAAGACACAAAGCAATATTCCTACCCCAAAATGTCATATATACTTTATAATTCATAAAAATAAAGTGAAATGCTAGTTATGATCATAGTAGTGTCAAACAGCTTGTGCTTGTTCCTCCAAGGTGTTTCATTTTAAATGGGACATAACATAGGCATGAGAATACTTAACATCAAAACTACTAAGTTAACCTTATAAAGGACATAAAAAAAACACAGAAGTGCCCATGGCACAAAAAGTAACGGTAATGAGAAAGATAATAACTTTACAGTTTGGGGACGCAAATTGGGAAGGGGTTTTGGTGGGAAACTATTCGTTGCAGAATTGTGACGTTGGTGCTGCGGAGAAGATGGAGGAGGAGGGTTGCGTAGTTGAGCAATCTTCTGGAAAGCGTCTCTTTCAAGAGAATCGAGGTCCTCTGCACTCAAATCCCAGTCCTCCACATCCATGGATGCTATGCTTCCTCTCTCTGTCTCTCTCTAATCAACCAAATGCCTCTCAAATTTCAAAACCCGCTCTGTTCTCTTTCCTTTGGAAACATGAAAACTTTTCTTCCATTTTTGACCATGGTCCTTTCTCTTTATTCAAATTTAAAACAAAAATCAATAAAATGACATAAAATTAAAATATATATTTATATATATATATATATATATATATATAACAAATATTCATAATCAAAATCTGGTATAGTTAAAACTCAAGAAAAAAAAATTAGAAACCAAAATTATATATTTTTGTAAGATATAGAAACCAAAAATGTATTAAATCTTATTTTTAATAATTTCAATGTAAAATTATTAACTTTTGACAAATAAAAATTGTTTGAATGAATTGTCATAACTAAATTTAAGTATAATTTTTTAAGTGTATTTGTATGTAAATTATATATATATATATATATATATTTCTTTTTTTGAAAAAAAAATATAAATATAATTAATTAGGTGATAAAGAAATAAAGGAATAAACTCTAACAAAAAAACATAGAAGAGATAAACATTATAAATTCAAATAGATGCTGACATTAATAATACTAGGGAAACTCCCATTAAAATTATTTTGTGGAAATATATGTGTTTCCACACATGTATTTATATTTTATTATATTAAGATATATAAATTTTATAATTTTTATAATTTTTTGAATAATTAATTAGAAAATAATACTGTTTAATATATATATATATATATAATTTTATAAAGAATATTAAAAAATATATACTCGTTATTTTAAAAAAAAGTTATTTAATTATTTTAAAATAAAAAAATTATTCAACTGTTTATTTTATTAAATAAATAAATAAGTGGAAATGAAAATCAAAATATTAATATGTTTGTTTAAATAATATTTATTTATTAGTTACGGTAATTTTTTCATATGAAGTCAATATTTTCAAATTCTTAAACTATCTTTCAAACCAGATAGAATGAATTACTACTATGCAGTCTTGTTTCATTTTCTAAGTGCATATATTTGAGAAAGATATATGAAAAATAATAAATCAAAGTAACAACATGATGAAAGTTGTAATAAATAAGCTTTGAGAATTATTTGAAAGAAATACAAATAATAAATAAAGATGTTCTCTCATTAATAATATAATTAAATAAGATGTTAGCTTTTATCATCACTAATAAAGTCAAATTAGTTAAAAGCAGCATAACCAAAAAAATTTAAAGATACTGTGAATGTAACTTAATTATTCTGACACATGCATTATGTTAATTTTTTGTGATATTATACCCTAAGAAAAAATACATTTTAATTAATTTTTTTAAATTTAATTGCATAAGTTCTACCCACACTACTATCTATTTAGTGTAAATTTTGTGTTTGATTCTCATTTTGTGTGAAAATTATTGAAGATTCAGATTATTATGGCCAATACAAGATTAAAATATAAAATATTGACAGAAAATGCTGGTTTGCATAGTAGTTCAAACTGTCATTACTTTTTATAGCACAATTAAACAATTAACAGTATTTTATAAAACAATTTTTAAGAGAAACTAAAATACATTTTTCCGTAAACTAACTTTTAAGTTTCACAAAAATTTCTTATATTATTATTTTTTAACTAGAGTGAGATTTTGTACATACTATGGATATATTGTGACAGTTTAAGGAGTAAATTCAATTTCATGTTTTGTTAGATTGAAAAATATTTGCACATTAAAATTTTATCCTTACATGTAACTTATACAAGTTCAAACTTTACCTTAAACATGGATTGATTATCATATAAACTTGAGTTAATCATAGTTTAAATAAATAATTAAACCTAATCCCCACCATTTTCATAATTAAAAGAATAAATAATTAATCAAGTTTAAAAGGATAATAATTAAGTCTAACAAGAGATTAAAAAGAAAGAAAACGGTTGGTGAAAGAATAGCATAGTTGTTCCCACCATTTTCCTAATATATCAGTTTCCTTCTATTCAGTGTTGAATTTTTAGGGTTACCGTTGGAACTGAACGTGTCCGTACGGAGGTTCTCTCGTCGTCCTCCGCCATGAACTCCCGGCAAACGTCTCCGTCGAACTGCTGCGACATCTGCGGGGCCACACAAACCCTATCTCTCACCATCCACAACATCCGTCATCGCGCCCACAACCGCCGCTACTGCACCAACTGTGTCCTCAAGCAGCACCCTGGCCTCTTCTGCCCTATCTGCTTCGAACTCCACGAAGACTCTCTCCTCGCTCCGCACCACCGCCTCATGTGCGTCCGCTGCCCCTCCGTCGCCCACCGATCCTGTGTCTTCCCATCCACCACCTCCGCGGAGTCCACGCCACCTTTCTTCTGCCCTATATGTCTCGACGCCAACTTCACCTTCTTCAGCCCTCCCGACCGCAAGACTGGAGCAGTAGATGTCCAGTCCGCCAAGGTCCTCGTCGCCGCTGCGCGGATCGCGGCACTCTCCATGAGCAAGGCTGCCGCTGCGGCGCGCTTCGACGCGGAGCGCCGCGCCAGAGAGGCTGCTGTGGCTAGGAAGAGGGCCAAGGAGGCACTGGAGCATCTGGCGGAGATCCTCGCCCGGGAGGAGGACGAGGAGCTGAACGGGGATGTTTCAGCTGGCGGTCGACGGCGCGGCGCATAATAGTGTACTTCTTCGTCCAATCCATTGCCATTAAACATTGCAATAAGATTTGGAATGATGAATTGGTTGTTGTTGGTGCTGTTATGGTGTTGTGGAATTGATTGTTGTGGGTTTTTTGGGTAGGGTTAGTTTGTGGGGCGGCTGATTGCATTATTGGAACATTGAAATATCAAGCACTGTTACTTGTGTTCTACCAAATTCAAATGCAGTCGTTGCATGCCATGTTGTGATACTTATGATAATATGATGCACCTATTTGTCATTTCAAAAGTAATTGTATGGTGAAAAATTGGATGTTAGTCTTATGTTGTATCACGTAATTGTGTGTCCGTTGCCTCCATTTTGTGGACTTGTTGTAGTAGTAGATAATATTTCCAGCATAATTCATCTTTGCCTTGAATTCTGATTGGAATATAAGAGAATAATCTTTCTTGTCTCAATTGGATTCAAAATTTCCATGTTTTTTTCCTTTTCCTCTTTTCTGGTCACGGTTTTGTTAGTAGCGCATAAATAAAGAAGAAACGAATGTTGGTTGGACAGCTATTGTCAGTTAGGATTTTACAATGTAATCTGTAGGCTGATGTACTTTATTGAGACTGAAATGATAACCTAGAAGTGCAGTTCACAGTTTCTTTCATAAGTGTCTTGAATCCTACTTCTAGAGTCCCTGTGGGAATGTGATCACTTGAAAGAAGCACAACAGGTTTTTTGACATAATAAGATCAATATAAATCAGTGGGAATGATCGAGGGAGGATATAAAAATGCTTAACATATTTCCTCCCTTCGTTCAGAACACGAGTCAATGAACTGGGGATATTGCCATTTGAAAGGCCATGTATACAGAATTGTTGACCACCATATTGTTGACTTTTTTACAAAGACGATTTCAACCATTCATTTTATTTTTTATTTTTTTTATATTCCACTGCTGAATTTCAGCTAGTTCCTCTTTTGGTTCTAGTGCTTGTTTATCCATCTGCTTTCTTGTGGTTGTGGTAGACACTATTACCCCCTCTTGTTAGGATGCGTAATGATAGATGAATAAGGAAGGCTGCTAATCCATTATTCCATTAGTTAGTTGGACCAGTTAGCTAGTTAGTTTGACTATAAATATTTGGTGAGGGTTATTTTTGTAATTTTTCTTGTAAGTGGAAAGGAGTGATCCTTTGTGGAGGGGAAATCCCTTGGGGAGAATTCTATTTTCCATTTCTGTTCTGCTCTTATAAAGTTCTGTTCTTTTGATTTTATTTTTTCTATCTATCTTTCATGTTATTTTTTTCCAATTTCTATCAATTAGTCTGATCTACTGAATCCAAATTCAGGGAGAAAGAACATGGATGAAGCATTAAAAAAATTGACCCCTGAGCATAGTGTCCAACTTTTGATCTTTAGGGTCTCGTGTCTTAAAAATAATGATGGTAGACAATGGAAAGAATCTTGAAACCACCTAGACTTTGAGAGGAAATAATGCTTGAGCAAGTATAGGCACACAGATATAATCCAATATTTTTACAGTCAATTTTTATTTCTTTTTTACATCATACATATACAACACACATAATATATATGTATAAATTAAAAACTTATTTCATTTTTATAATTTTTTAAAGTATGAATTAATTTAAAATATAACAATAATTAAATAAAAATTTATAAACTATAATTAATTCTTAACTTTCTTAAACAAATCTTTGTTATTTAATATTCTTTTTATATTTGTTTGTATTAAAATGTAATTAATAATTTAGTGAATAATTTTGTTAAAATGTATATTTATAAAAGCTAGTATAGCGGATTTCCGAACTGATGAAATCATACAAAAGTGGAGATGATATTAAAATTTTAAACTTGAACCCAAACCAACCCCCTTTTTGCAGGGATGGGAAGAGTCAGATTTGTTACCACCTTGTCCTGTTGCCCTGCCTAATTGAAAGTGGTTATGGAGGTGGGTGAGAACACATGCTATAGAAGAGTTTGATGATGGGGGCAACCACTCAAAATCTTGCAATTAGGAGTGTCCTAAGGAGAGTAAAACAATCCCGAAAAACGAAGAAGGCAACTCAGGCTCAAAATGGGTGGATGCAGAACAAAGAAGATAGTGGGGTCATGAGAATGGAATTACGCTATTTGGTGGCATTGATTCATTCCAACCCCACAATATTGTTGAGAAGTGCCTTAGGTTCCGGAACCTACCCAATACATTTCATTATGTCAAAGAAAGAATGAACTCTTTCCATGGGAAATTTTGGTGAGTTATTTGGATTTGAGAATTGATTGCTATTGAATCTTATTCCTACCTTCCATGCTTTATCCTTCATAATTATATGATTTTTGCTCCTTGTGCTATATTTTTGTTGCTCTCTTTCCCTTCAATTCTTATTATCTCCCATGTATAATACTGTGTGTCACATAATAAAAGAAATGTTTACTAATCCTTGAAATGTCCTCTCCGGTTCCATCAAAACAGAAATCCGTGGGAAACTATCGGTGGTGTTAACCATTAACACTCATTTTTATTTGTATCTCAAAAAGGTTATTTGCTGGAGGATAAAACTAGAAATTGGAAAGATGGAGAGAGTAAATTTACACTGGAATCAGGTAATAATGGATCCTCCATAATGAAAAAGGAAAATCATAACAACAACAAATCAAAATAGAAAGCATTGCTGGAAGGATGGAACACAGCTGCTAATCCATTTGCAAATTTTCATATTTGTTAGGAAGCTCCTTAAAGAGGCCATGTACTTTATGCTAAATAGAAATTATGATAAGAACTTTGAGAGAAACAGACCACCAAAGCTAGATACTGTAGTTGAAAAGAGATCCCACTGTTCAAGGCTTTATGAACCCCACACTAAAATTGCAATTGGATCCTAACATCCGACTCTGCTTAGCAGCTCCAACAAGCTACGCTAACTCCTTCACCAGTCCTGGGTGAACATTCCAATGCCGACACCACTGCTCAAGTTGCTTATTTATAGTTGAGAGGCCATGTGTTTTATGTTTAACAGAAAAGAATCTGGAGAGAACAACACCACATAAGCTAGTTGGTGTAGTTGAAGAGCCCAGGGCCTTATAAACCCCACACTAAACTTGCAATTGGAATTTGGATGTAAACATTCCACCACACTCTCTACCCTTGGTGCCCAAATGGGCTAGCTGTGTACTAACCCTTTGACTACCCGTTAACTTTGCTTATTTATAGTTTAGAGACATGGTCGAAAGGTTCTGGTACTGACTGATGGAACTAGTATCATTATGATGACAAACAACATTTTTGCATTGAATGTAATACACGATTCCAGATATTTTGTAAGGTGTGGATCCACTTCTTACTTCGGTTTCTTAGTCACCAAAAGTTCCCTCAAACCATTTACAGGCACTCCTATTTTATAAGCAACTGCTTGTCTACAGTTTATAACTGTAACCCACCCGTAATGGGCCTAATTAGGTGCAGGCCCAATTCACCTTTTCTCTAACATAAACCTGCTTGATCACAGGTCTGCTATCTGTTGTAAATATGATTAACATTAATTTAGGACAGCATGCTTCCTGTGCATATCTTTGAAATTTATATCCTGTAATTACTAGGACATTATATTTCTATTATGATTAGCCTATATTAGTGGATAGTAGATTAGTGTTTGTATTTCGTATCAATAAATAATATTTGAAACTTCATTCCTTTTCAACTTGGTATTAGAGGCTATAGCCCACTTTTGTTGATTCTAACGTTTTTGGAGGGGGATTGCTACTGTTTTTATAGATCTCTTCATGTATCATTTGGTCCAATAGACATCTGTGAAGGGGGGTGTTGGAAATTCCCTCATTGTGTACTTTATGTACTTGTTGTGAAACTTCGCTTAATTAATGTCAATTGATTTTAAGATTAAATCTAAACACTATCAAACTAAGTGCCTAATATTGTCTTAAATCAAATCTAAACACTATCAAATGCAGGAGTAGCATATAGCACATATGTTAGAGAAACTTACATCTCAACCTTTGCCTTTTCAATTTCCTTTTCTCTAGTAAAACTATTTTTCCTTTATACTTGATTTAACCCTGCATTTTTATGTCTGTCATTTGTTACGCCATTTAAGACTTTAGAGGGATTTCATATGGAAGTTGTGTTGTATGTCTTATGCCTAAGTCCTATTCCACAGCTTCAACACGATAAATTATGTTCAATTTTGGCTAACAAAAGTCAGGACAAGACATATTTCGGAATGTCAGTAGTTGTATGATTATGTTTAGCAAAAAAACTTGTCGATTTGCAAATAGTTACAGCAACTTATGCTGCATGTTATTGAAGTGGTAGAGGAGACCTGTAGAAAGGGACATGAAGTTGGTTGGGATCTTTAGGCATTGTCTCTCAGTCAACTGTTATATGTATTACAATTCAATTAAACTCAACAGAATCACAAACAAGGTTCTTCGTTTTTATCTATTTTTCTTGTTGATCCAAATTTGTTGATTTTTTTAAACAAATTTCTTTAAGATTGAAGAGATAGGTACATTATACATATGCTATAGGGTAAAAAGAATCCTTAAATATATTATGTAAGAAAGGAAGAAGGATGAACAAGTAACATGCAACATGAAGAAGGTCTAATAATAACCATTTGCAGAACTCCACAACGAAGCTATATGAACTACACAATCCCGAATGGATTCCACTGTCAACCAATGACCAGTAAAGATTCCCACATTTCTTTCTGACCCAATTCACTAGACAACTGCAAATTGAGAACTGCACACAGGAACTACTTGTGCCAAATCCGCTAAAATTAACACGTGGGCACTGCTGGAATTGTGCAAATTGTTTCCATGATTCTCCTGTTAACACCTGAACTGGTACACATCTTTCTCAATCTTTCCTGATATTGGTTTAAAAGTTCGTTGTTCCTAATAATTTTCCTTTCCTATCGGGTACTTGAAAATTATTTGTCCTAATGCTCAATGTCTGGGAAGATTCAATAAAGAAACACTTTGCATATCTTTTGGCATTTGATTTACTCTAACATATTTTTTCATGTACTTGGCAGCAACACTTGGCCTCTGCTGTACAGTGTCATAAAAAATGATGGGTTCAGGAACCTTTTGCACAGAGGGCTTTGTTCCAGTAGAAATTACCCTAATTTTTTCTCCCTAGCACCTTTTTCCTGTTGCATCTTTGTGCTCTGAAGGAGCCTTGGCTTAGTATTTACTAAATAAACCATGAGTTTGATGACAGAAAGGATGCATCTATTGGAGGGAAAACTTGAATGGAGGGAAAACTTGAACGGATGGAAGCCAGAACTGAGAGTAGAATTTTTTCTTGCATGGATAACAAATTGGGGCTCGTGTAGGACAAAATAGAAAGGTTGGAGGTCAACTGGAAAAAAGAGGCTTCTAAATTTAATGAAGAAGGTATTGGGACAAAGTTCGAACATGAGAATTTTAACCAGAGGGTGAAGTTCTACAAGAATATATTAGACTCACATTATGATTAGCATGGTTTGGATGAGAATCTGATGGTGATTAAGAAAGCAGATCTGTGAGCCTTAGACGGGGAAAGAGGCTTCTAAGTGTAATGAAGGTATTGGGACAAAGGACGAACATGAAAATTTCAACCAGAGAGGGCAGTTCTGCAAGAACAGAATTAGACTCAGATTATGATCAGCATGGCTTGGATGAGTATCTGATGGTAGTTAAGCAAGCAGATCTGTGAGCCTTAGATGGGGAAAGACCCTGTGGGATGAAACTTTGATTTGCAGAGTACAGGTGAAGATGTGAGGATTAAGTTGGCCAGGTTGAGTTTGAAGAATAAAACCGTAACTGGGCAACATTTAAAAGAGACTCCTTTGCAAGGTTTGTTGGAACAAAGGTTGAAAATCCATATGAAGATGCTATAGAAGCTTTTGAATTTGTGTCCTCTCAAGTAAGAAAACTACTGAACGAGCGGTAGCTTGGTATTCATCAGTGTCTGTGGGCTTGATTCGGATCCTTGGCTTCTACAAAATCTGATGACTGGTCATTGAGAATTAGTCTAAAATGGAGGAGTTTGGACAATAGCAGTCTTAGCTCTGTAAAGATCAAGGAGGCTGATCGTCCCAGCGGTTTAAGGAGTGTTAATAAGGATCTAAAGCAAGTTTATAATACATAAGGAGTCTTCATGCACTCGGGAAGATTACTATCAGGTCACCTCTTAAATGCCTCAAATTTGTTTACTGTGGAAGCTCGAATCTTAGGACCCATTTTTTCATCGTCTTGTCTGTACTTTACACAAGATTTAATGCAATTGTTTACTCCTTATATATATATTATAGAGTTTATTTTTGGAATGAGATATGACTATAGAAGATTGTTTGCTATGTAACACTTACATGAAAATAGGTAAAACTGGATTAACATGACATTTAATCTTAAAGTTTTTCCATCAGAAAATGTCCAGGTTGCGGTATCCCTAATGGCTGAGGACATGTCTGACTTCCGAACCAAGTTAATTTATAAATGGTGGATATCATCATCAAAGATCTGTTAATGTTTTGCTCTATACTTTTAATTGAATGGTGATTGATTGAGTTTTATATGCGGCAAATATGTTTGTACTTTGTATTGATGCCTATAACCTTCGATTCTCCACGAATTTGCTGAGATTACAAATCACAAGAATGTTTGGCATTTTTAGCTCTTCAATTTGATGAGATACCTGGACTTGGATTCCTTTGCAAATAATCGTAAGGGTTGCAGGGCTCTTTGAAGATTTTGTCTTGGAAGCATTTGACTCGGAGTTTGATTTACCGATGCGTAATCACACACTTTTTGGACGTTACTGCTTTATATTGGTGATAGAAAATGAAAAGGTTGACATGATTAACAGCAATCAATAGTTGTCATCCCTCGGAATTTCTATGCCCTTGGCTCTCGTAATATTTTTATGATTAAGATCTGTTTCATTTTCTAGCAAGGGAAAACAGCTAGCTATACCAATACTATGAAAGGATATATGTATCGATGAGTTTCTTGATATTTTTTTTAGAAAAGGAAATAGAAAAGAAAAAAGTTGGAATTAACTCTTTTATAAATTAAAATTGGTTTATGTAAAAATTTTGTATTTTTTTTTTTTTTTTGCTTGTGTGTAAATCAATTTCAATTTATGAAAACCTTTAAGTTTTTTTTTTCTCTTCTAGAAAAAAAATTAGGAAAAAAACTCGTCCAAGTTCCTAGTAAATAACAGCGCGCAACAAATGGAAACGAACACTGACCCTGACAGGGTATGGTTTCGATTTTGAGAAAATATATTTTTATATTAATGTTTAATATTTCTTAAAAGTTTCTATTAGAAACTTGAACATAAAAAATAAATACAAAAAACGATAGAAAATAATTTTTCATGTTATTATATAAAGTTTTGAATCGAAATAAAGTGAAAAAAAAAAAAAAAAATCTAAAGCTAAACTACCCGTTTCGATATTTGATGCAGTGTTAAATTTGATAAAACGAGGTTTTTTTTTTTTAATTCAATCATATGTGGTATTTAGACAAGGATGAATTTCAATTTTTTTTTCTCTTCTTTCCCTTCCAATATTGTAGTTTTAGAGAGGAAACAACCCACTTTCAATCACATTAAGAAAAAATATTACATACAAAGAAAGTTTTCATGTAATAAGAAATATCAAACATAAAAGGAAATTTTACTAATGATAAGTTTTTAATAAATTAATATAAAATAATTGTTAAACAATTTTATAATCATGGATCACAGAAAAGATATATTCTACTATTTTTTTTTTTGGCAGAAGGACATATTATTACATTTAAAAAATTAACATTTAGATTAATAGCATAAGATTTATGAGAATTGATATGTTATAAATATTATAAAATGGATGAGTTGTTTGTTGAATTACACTGGATTGTTTATGTTAAGATGGGCTGGTAGCAGAATATATGTGACCTGAGTAGGGCTATTACATTTTATTCTTCTGTTATGAGAGTGCATGTTTTTAGTGCTTTTCATTTTCATTGTTTATACATGCATTGAACTCTAGCCAAAGTTTTTGTATATATTTGGACATATAAGAAGAGTAGTATTCATAACAAAATAAAGGAGAAATGCACAGGTATTTTAACCAACTAAGCCAAACTGACTAACTCAATTCACTTCAGTTCATTACATAATTTATTTAGCTGACCACAAACGTCCCAAACTCAGGATAACTTTCTCCTCAATTCTTACTATTATTTCATTAATTTAAACTAAAACTTTTCGTACTAATTCATTTCAAATTCATTTTATCAAATCTATCTTTGAATCTAAACAAACATTAATTAGATTCTATGTTTAGATCTACCCCAATTATTTTCCTATAGAGCAGAACAAACTCATAGACATCCTTCTCATCAGAAACAAATTTGGACACACTTTCTTTCTCCAAACATCTGTTTGCCCAAGCAGTGAGTTTTGGGCAGTCCAGCTTGAAGTTGCCAATTTTCTCATAAGAGGAGAACCATTTGTAAAAGGGAATCAAAGCAATATCCACAAACCCAAATGTGTCCCCTCCAAAATATGGCATGTCCCCAAGAGCCTCCTCCAATTGCTTCAAATTCTCTACTAACTCCTTCTTATCTGCCTCATGTTCACCTACCTTCCCAGTCCAAATCCTCTTTGCAACTGCATGCACCTGCATATCACATGTTTGTGCATTTATATCCCAACTCAGATTAATATAAGAGCTCTCTTCTGTTCAAACTTAATGAAGCAAACTCAAATTAATATAAGAAATGATGTGACAGATAAAGAAAAAAAAAAGTGTGAAATAGTGTTGTAATATATGACACTCCACATATGATGTATATGAATACTCAAAAATAAAAATTGAGGTTACCTTGTGATCAACAAAATCAGCCCAGAACCTGGCTTGAGCTCTCTGGTAGGGATCAGTGGGCAAAAGTGGAGCCCTATCTCTCCAAGTCTCATCAATATACTCAACAATAATGAGAGATTCAGAGATTGGCTTGCCATTGTGGATAAGAACAGGAACTTTCTTGTGAACAGGGTTCATCTGCAGAAGCAGTGCACTCTTGGTGTTCACCAGATCCTCTTCCCTGTTCTCAAACTGAACCCCTTTCTCTGCCAGTGCGATCTTCACTCTTACACAGAACATGCTCAGATTGAAATCCAACAACACAACCTCATCCCCCATTGTCAAACACAATTCTCAACTCAAACACTGATTCAGGACATTGTGATCCTGTTTACAGCTTTTAATTTATAGGCAAATAACATTCAATTCAACTTACATTTGTCTTCATGAGTTAATGTTTTTAAGAAAAATTTATTGTCATTAAATGCTGATTAACACATATTTAAATGTTTTTCTGTCAATAATCAATAATTATTTTAAGATAACATGTAACGTAACATATTGACAGTGCATATTACATGTTCTGTAAGTGGAGACCACTTTAAGAAATAAAACTTTTGAAGACCACAATTAATACAAAAAAAAATATATAGATGATTATAACGTATATTTTAATACAATAATTAAAAATACATTCATAATGTAAAGATAAATATTTGATATATTATGGTTAAGATCACGAAGATATCATTGTATAATCAATAATAAATTTTACTTTAAAAAAATATATGATGATATAAATATATTTGTCCGTCATGATTTTAATTAAAACTCATTTATCTAATATACAGCATAAAACATTCTTAATTTTTAATTTAGTTTCAAAGTTATTTTAATTAAAATTCAATTCATTAAAAAAGTCAAAAGTTGAAAATACAAGATGAATTTAATGTATTAATTTTAATTAAGTGGTATTATGGCTGGCAGCATAAACAATAATCCATTTTTATGATTTTATTTAATTATCCCGTGAGATTTAATCACAAATAATATAATATGTAAAATTATATAATCATATTATTCTATCATTAAAATATCAATTTTAACTAACTTTACTACAATAATCTTATTTATATGGGTATAAAATTGATGTAAAGTAAATATTATCATTTAATATGTTGTTATAGAGTAAAAAGTTGTATACTACATTATAATTGTTTAAAATTTAGAAGCATTTAATATTAATTTTAAATTAGTATTTTTAGATATTTTTTAAATTATTCATGAAATGAAAATTTTAATTTGAATATAAATAATTTGGTTAAATTCATAAAAATAATATATATTTCCATCTTGATTCTTTACATTTCCTTAGTTTACAACTCCAAACTTTCACAGGCATAAATATAAGCTATAAAATAATAAAATAAATTTAAAATTAGATAATAGTTTAATAATAATTAATTACTCAAATTGAAATAATACTATAAAAGTATAGTAAAAAAGTCAGATATAAAAATAAGACAAATAAAAAAGTTGAGTTAATAAATAAAAAAAATGTCATTATCATGGAATAATAAAAAAATTAAAAAATTTTATTAGAAAAATAAAATGAAAAAAATTTCTAAAATTATTATTTATTAAATAATATTAATATAAACTTATATGTCATTTAAGATATTTTAAATTTTTAATTAAAAATTATTTTTAAGTATAATATTAAAATTAAATATTTTTTATTTTATAATAATATATTAATATTAAATTATTTTATGTCTAAAATTTTTTGTTTACTTGCTTCGGTCTTAAATTAGTCTTAATCATTTTTCATTATATCTTAATATAGGTTTTTATTTACGAAAAAATAACAAATTGTTCAAAAATATATAAAAAATGTAAAGAGAAAGTGTTTTAGAATTTTTTTTCTAAAATAAATTGAATAAATAACCTTTTTTCTATTTACAAGTTTTAGACTTATATAGTAAAGTATTGATAGTTACACCACTTATACTTTTAAATAATTAACCAGGTACTCACAATAATATATTATTAATTGAAGAAACAATAACAATATAACTAATTTGATATCATAAAAATAAAAAATAAAAAAATGTTTGAAAAATGTATATGTTTGAATTTAGATTTATGTTATTATTATTATTATTATTATTATTATTATTATTATTATTATATTATTGAATTAGTGAATAAATATTTAGTTGCTATGAAACTAATATCATAAATATAAATTTTAAATAATAAATACCGGTTGATAAATTTAATTATGATGAATGTTATTGTATTAATTAAATGAATTTTACAGTTTTTTTGTCTATGCTTATTTGTTAATCTCGATAATTGAAGCACGCATATTGTGATGTTTATATCCGGTAATTCTTCTCACAGATATATATATATATATATATAAAAAAAAAAAAAAAAAAAAAAAAAAAAAAAAAAAAAAAAAAAAAAAAAAATTTAAAAAAAAAAAAAAAAAAAAAAAAAAAAAA
>Ga0099824_1002636_pt1 | contig 26266 bp, 21 predicted proteins | sample SiratrowhiteBW_FD_76837 | JGI IMG/M metagenome (GOLD analysis project Ga0099824, IMG submission 76837) | Root nodule microbial communities of legume samples collected from California, USA - Siratro white BW | ecosystem: Host-associated > Plants > Roots > Nodule | place: USA: California...
AAAAAAATAGGAAAAAAAAAAAAAAAAAAAAAAAAAAAAAAAAAAAAAAAAACCATTTTTATTTAAAAAAAAAAAAAAAAAAAAAAAAAAACCTTTAGAATCTTTTAGAAAAAAATTGTCTCTAAAATCAAATTTAGGTTGGAAAGTCATTTAGGTGGAAGAAAAATATTTATATTTTAGGATAATTGTCTTAGGATGTTTTAATTAAATGTGTTAAATTAATGTAATTTTTTTAAAATTTATTTTCTCTTGAATCAAACAAAATTATATAAAATGTGAAAATATTCTTTAATTAACTATACTTTAAAAAATATTAATGAAAAATGTTTATTAGAACATGAAAAATGATTGATAGTATTCTTTTGTATTTTTATTTATAGTGAAAAAACAGTGTTACATTGTTTTATTTTTTATTTTTTAGATTTTATAATGAAAAATTATAGTTGTTTAGTTTTTATTAAAAGGATTTTGTTATAAAAATATTTATTTAAGTGACATCACTCTTAAAGCCTACTCATTAAACATTACTCTTACATGTTTTTATTCATAATAGAAAATTAGAGTTACAACTTTTTTTTTTGTGTTAAAAGAATTTTGTGTATGTTGATATTTTTTTGAAATTTTAATATTTTTTAGACTTCACTGAGATTTTATATTTTAAAAATTAACTTTTAAATTGCACAATAAAAAAACTAAATACATAATTTTGGATCGACTCATTTAGAAGTATGTTAGGTATTCCACAATTTAGAATCATGAATTCTAAAATTTAGAATTCTTCTAGTGAGGGTAGAATCCATAATGCAATAATTGACCTTTTGAATTATAAAATGTGTAACTACATTAAATGAAGTTCTTTTCTTTTTTTTTCTTTCTAAATCGGATTGCGACTTTTAAATTGTAAAATTCATAGACACTTACTATAAATGGGGGTCGTAAGAAGAAAATAGGGGGTGTAGGAAATAAAAGCTTGGATATGGTTTTTCTTCGTATCGACATATGGGCTACCTTTTTGTTCTGTTTTTATTTTATTAACATGATGGTTTGCCTTTTTGTGAATAAATTAAAAAGTAACTGGTACATTGATCGAATAATCTTTTTTAGGTTTATATAATTAATAAAAAATTGAACATAATTTTATCATAATGTTTTATTATTTATTATTTTATTTTTCTAATATTCAACTTTATAAGTATTTTATTGATTAACTAATAATTGAACTTTTTCAGAATTAAATCTTAACTGAACCACCATTCAAATTTATTAAACTAAAAAAAAAAAAAACATAACTACTTCATTTGAGTAATAATTTAATACTTTTTAAAATATTTTAACAATAACTATAATATTTATAAACAACATTCATAAAGTCTTACTTGTGTAACATAATAATAGTTTGTTTGCAAAACTAACTATTTTTTTATTTAATTGTATTAAAACTCAAATAATATATTAAACTAAAATAATCATTTTGGTTATTCTACTTCTTGTCTTGTTATAAGAATTTGACTTACAAAAAGATAAATAGTAGAAATATTATATTTAAAAATAGATAAATCAATCCAATTTACAAACTATAAATTTCTATATGATGTAATCTATTAGTCTATGACATAATAATAATACATTTATTAATTATATATATAGTTCACAATTATTAAAATGAAGAATGACCCTATTACTAGCGAGTTGTAGGACTAAAAAAGTATTCAACTAGTTACAGAATAAACACAATATTATGTTTAATAGCAATCTTTAAACTTGATATGCTTGTATTTCTCAATTAAATATCTTGTTTTTATGAGATAATCTTTCAAAAGTTTCTTACACTTGAACTCAATGGCAAAAAAATATCAGTCTTATTAAAATATTGTAGCCGTTCCATATGAGATGTTTTACGATAAAAGAAAAAGTTTGAGGATAATTAATATAAATTTATTTACTTTAATTAGACATTTTATGAATTGTGTGCAGTAGTAGAAATAACTATATTGTAGAGATATGCCTATTACAGTTTATAGAAGACATCTTTAAAAAATTATTTATTGTATTGTTTAATGGTTTATTTTTATTTATATCAAGATTTTTAAATCTCCTCTTACTTTAAACTATCGAGATTGTATTGTATAGTTTAGTACTTTAAGTGATTGATATTAAGATTTATTAATGATAATCAAATACACAATAATTATTGAAATTTGTCTTCCTATTAAAGGTTATGAAGATTGAGATGAAGACAAAGACATGTGAGAAATGTACAAACTTTTTTTATAAACATGACTTTTGCTTTAATTTCATGATTTGTTATCTTTGTGTCAACCACTCAACTTCTATTTCATAAGCCTTTTGATCGGTTATGTTTTTTCAGAACCCCTTAATTTTTTACAGTGGCAATAAAATATAAAGTTTTCAACATTGCACTAAGTTTGTTAGTGAAAACTGTGTATGACCTATATTAAATGTTGTTATTGCAATCTATTGAAAAAAACTATTATACAATACTTATACTTTATATGTATTTGATTTGTTTTTCACAATATTTTATATTTATCCTTTTTTAAATATATAGTGGTTTCATAAAATATGTGCACCAATAAATTTCAAAATAAATTATATGTTCCAGTGAAAATGAATATGTTGAACCAATGTTTAATTAACTTAGTTTAAAAATAATTTTGTGAGAGATCAATGAAAAATATATTTTGCTTAGATAGACAATAAGATATGTAATCTTGATCAGTATAGTGACTCTGTTAAGGAAAAACATGTGTATGAGATGTTGTTCTTATCCTCTATTATAGAAGATTTTAGTACGTAACTCTCATTTTTATTTTATGTTTTCACAATATTTTACATTTAATTTAAAAAAGTATACATATTTATTTCATAAAATATGTGTAATGAAGAATTTCAAAATAAATTACGTGTTCTTTGGGTATCTCTAACACATTTGACAAAAAATCTTAACATTTAAGATATTCATGATGTATTGAAGGATTTGTAGAGTATTTGAGAGATATATAAAATGAGTTGAGAAACGGGATATTTTGAAACTGTTCTTCAGATCCGAAACTGTTCACCTACTACCCAACTTCACTTTCTACCCAACTATACCTAACCAGCTTCATAAGGATAAAATCATAATTTTATAAAATTATACTTAAAATATTTTTGAAGATTTCCTGAAAAATACTTCCAATACTTCGAAGTGCAGAAAGAAGTATTTTAAAATGAATATGATTTAACATTACAACAAATTTGTCAAAAAAAATCTTATATAAGATATATTAGACATTATTCTTGTAATCCATTAAAAAAAACTTATTACACCTTAATAGTTCAACATGAGTATCTAATATCATCATAAAAAATTGTTTGGCTTGACAACCTTGTATGCAAAGTGATGTGCACATGTATTTTTACTGTTAAACAATAAACAATACGTAATAGGTAAAATTAGAAGATGAGTTAGTTAAACAACTTAAAAATATACATATTGTGATATCCATATTATTATAAAGTCTTTCCTTAAAATATACATTTCTAAAAGTAAATACGATAATAAAAAAAAATAACAAGACAACATTTTAATAGATTTACCTCGATATGAATTTCTTTAGTCAAAGAAATTATGATATTTAATTTTAACATAGGCTTAAAACATACTATTTTTTAAATGATATAAAAAATATATCTTCATATGTATTAAATCTAATGTGTCATATTACCTACAAATGCCGGAACCCAAATGTCCCATCTAGTATTTCTTTTTCGATTACAGTGTTACGAATTCTACCATTTAATTTATATTAATTTCTCTCCTCTTTACATTCCTAATCCAATCCTCCAATGATTTTAAAGGTGCATATTCATCATTACATTATTCGAATTCCTACCATGATGTTCACCAGCAACCTGCGGACACTTGGACACTTCTCTCTGTGTGAGTTATAAGTTCTAACATGACATCCTTGTTTCCCTTCACTTCCGTACCAATCAAACTCTCACCAAACAACAATTTCCAAACCTTTCAGTAGGAATGTGTCAATCACATTCTTACAATTTCTTAAACATGCCTTTTCCTTCTTCTTCCACATCCACCTCACTAATTAATACACCATAAAGTCAAACTTATGCTTAGTTACTAAGAAGAAAATGTCATTAGCCACAATAATAATAATTACATCATTTGCATAATCTATGTATTAATCAATCTTCTACACCCTATGATCCACCTCCTACCACGTGTCAAATTCACATGTCACTCTCACTTGTTAGTTTATATTAGTTTAAAATATACTTGCACAATGTTTTCAAGTGTTTTTAAATATAGAATAAAAAATATTTTTTATTAGGTTTAAATTAACTTGTAATAACCAAGATAAACTAGAACTATATAGCGAAATGAGTCTCATTAATATTAGACAGCGATAGCACAAAAATAGGGGAAATACTCCCACTAAATTTTGTCCTATATTAATAAAAGCTTACAAATAAAATAATTTTTAATTTATTTGAACTGGTAAAATTTTAATAAATAAAATATAATTGTTAATATTATTACAGTTGGAATTTGAAATAAAATGGAAGAGGGAAGGGAAGACAAGGGAGGGACGCACGCAACAGTAACACTTTCTCTTTCTCTTTCCCTGTCAAGGCACGATCCAAGTCATGATGGGCCCCACACTCCACACATGGGCCCCACCACGACTTCTTCATTCACTTCTTCTGTTCCTTACTTCGCTTCCAGTTTCCGAAACCGCTACCTCATTCACTCACCACCGTCTTCTCGATGGCGTCGAACCGAAACGGCGTCCAAAGAGGAAGCGCAAAGTTCGATCGCCCTCTCAAGCCCCGCCCCCGCCCCTCCTCCCCCTCGCCGGGATCCGCCCTTCGCCGCGCATCCCCCGCCGCCAGAAACGCCGACGCTGGTCAGTCCCTTTCCAAACCCTAGACTCTTGCAAACACAAAGCGAGTGTGTATTTGAATTCGTGAGTGGTAGGTGGAGAGAGTGTAATGAAGCTCTAACTAACTAGTAACCACGATTAGGTCGCAATAATGAAGCTCTCCTTCTCTATTTGTGGATGATTGTGATTGTGACTTTTCGTATGGCCTACAATTATGAGCGTTCGTTACTTCTGAGAGCGATTGCTTAAGATACCCTCGTTTTGTTCGTATTTTAATGAACACTCATTGCTTGGTGCTTCGGTGTTTATGTTCCGGTCTTCAATGTGTGGAATATCTGGTTTTTTGGAAATTTAAACTGTTAGATGGTTAGATGAAGTAGAAGCAAGCTTTGGATGTGGTAGGACCAACCGTTTAGATGTTTTGCTCTGGAGCGTGGACATTGTTTAGTTAATTATCCGCTTCGCTTGTATTTTAGATCTGAAATTTGGATATGCTGTGTGGTTAGAGCTTGGGGTGAACATGTGAGTGCCGAGTTTGTATTGGTCGTGCAAGTGTCTACTAGCGTTTGATCGGTAAGGTTTTTTTGCGTGGGAAAGGGGTTTAAGTTTAAAGGAGCAGTATAAATGATTTCTTTTAGGTTTTCATTATATAATAACCTGTTTGTTTGCTTTGGGTGCTTCTTCTTTCGTCTTTTAAGGTGATTGGTTCTTGCTTATGAGCTTGCACGGTTGTTATCGATCTTTACTTGCACCCGTTTTTCGTGCTGTCTCTTGTGCTTTGTTGCTTTTGAGGATAATGAATCATCCTCCCATTGCTTAGCTCATTCTAATGTATGTTTCTGATGTTTTACAGTTTTTTAATTCTTATGGTGAGAAGTGACGTAGGATGTTTATAGCTGCAACCTTTGTATTAGGATGGAGAACAGGTGTGGTCTAATTCAATCTAAAAAGTTGGGGTAGGGATGGATTGTCCCAGTAATTATAAGGAAACCATGGTTTTGAATGTCGCAATCCCAATTAATTGGAAATCCTAATATTCAGACACAGATGACATAGGTCATATTTTCACTTCATGTAAGGCTAGTCCCAAAGGAGCATCTAATGGTTATGTTCAGCTTGTCTGGAACTTGCTGTTGTAGTGAAGAGAATAATTCACTCCTTAAAGCCTGATGGATATTTGGTGACAGCTGATACTTTAATAGGGTTTTTCTGTTCCATACATACGTATATGATATTATACTGACTGACTGAGGCTCGGGTTTTGATCTGTTGGAAAGAAAAAAGCACTCCTTTCGTGGTTGGGAGAGGATCAACTAGGTTTTGGTACCACTTGATGTGGAGGAGAAACCACTCTCAAAATCCAGGAAAACAAAACTATTCAGGGCAGACCCTTTACTTTAAATGGAGGTTCCTCGTTTAAAAATGTTTGGGGCTCATGAATGCTCCTGTATTATTTTCCACCTGTTGCAATCTGGGAGATGTATATTGGTTTGAAGAAGATTTTTGGTACTAACAACAGTGAAAAGGCTACAAACAGCTCATTGTATGAGGAAGGTGTAGCGTTTAAGGGCCCTTTATGGCCACCAGTGATTCTTGAATTCTAGATAGGGTCTAGAAGTTTAGTTTCCCGTCAGCATTGTTATACTTGTACTTTCTATATTTTTAGTGAAAGCTACTGCTTGAAAACAAAATGTTTATTAAATTTTTTTCTCTCTATTTTTCTATCTAGTATGGTGGTATTGCTACACTACACTTGTCATGCTATAATTTTTTTGTACAGTTCCTGGAAGAGTTCGGGTGGCTGTAAGATTGAGACCGCGAAATGCTGAAGAAATGATGGCGGATGCTGATTTTGCTGACTGTGTTGAATTACAGCCAGAGGTACATTCATTCTATTTGATTTACTATTAGTTGTGGATGTTAGGTTTTGTTTTGCTTTATCGATATACTTCTTGGATGATTTTATGCATGAATCTTCTTTAATGTAACCATTTTGTGTTTTTTACTGACCTTCAGCTTAAAAGACTGAAACTTCGTAGAAACAATTGGGATTCTGACACGTACGAGTTTGATGAGGTGCTTACTGAATTTGCATCACAGAAACGTGTCTATGAAGTTGTGGCTAAGCCAGTTGTGGAGGTCTGTTGTATTGGTGCATATCCTAATTGTTCGTGAACATCCTTTACTGAGATATTCCTATCTAGTTCTGCTTTAAATTAATGATTTTATGATTTGATAACATCATTCTTTTGGTTTAATAGTTAATGAATTCTATCCATTGCCATATTTATTCAATACTCTATAGCTTAACATGTTTTGATGTCTGGTTTGTAGAGTGTTCTTGATGGTTATAATGGGACTGTGATGGCTTATGGTCAAACTGGAACTGGGAAAACTTTTACACTTGGACGGCTAGGGGAAGTTGATGCTTCTGATCGTGGTATCATGGTCCGTTCCATGGAGGATATTTTTGCTGACTTGTCACCCAATACTGATTCTGTGACAGTCTCGTATCTGCAGGTTGATGCTTACATGGGCATTACTGGTTTTTGCATCATATTTATTTTATCTTCCAATGGCCATTGTGTTGTGCCTTGTGTTGTTTGATCGAGAAAGCGTTCTTTGTTTTGTATTATTACCATTCTAGGCTATTTTACCCATATTTGTCTGCAAAAAATGTGTAGCTTTACATGGAGACTCTCCAGGACTTGCTTAATCCAGCAAATGATAATATTCCTATTGTGGACGATCCAAGAAGTGGTGATGTATCTATGCCTGGGGCAACTCTTGTAGAAATCACAGACCAACATAGTTTTCTGGAGTTGTTAAGAGTAGGGGAAGCTAATCGAATTGCTGCTAACACAAAATTGAATACTGAATCTTCTCGCAGTCATGCCATTCTGATGGTGAAAGAATATTCCCTGTTTGGATTACCTTTTGTTTTTCTTTATATTTGATTCCATACGTCACAAATCAGGGAAATCAGTTAGTCACTGTTTTTTGTTTCTCAAAAATAATATCCAATCTTGATATATTTGTTGTTTATCACACAGGTTCATATTAAGAGGTCCGTCTTGGAAAGTGAAGATATTGTATCTAGTCAAAATGGTGATGCCTCTCATTTGACTAAACCTTCAAAACCACTTGTTCGGAAGAGCAAGTTGGTTGTGGTAGACTTGGCAGGTTCAGAACGTGTCCATAAGTCAGGTGTGTGCTGGACTTAAAAGCTGTGTATATGTGTAAAAATATGGGTGCCATAAATGAATTGTTCTTGTGAAATTGTCCGAGAGTGGCTTCTCCATGAAGCATTTGTTGTGTTTGCATGCATGCAGAATACTGGAAAACGGGAGGAAAAGTCATTCAAAGGAGCAGGAAGAAAAAACTATGTGAAAGAGTTGGAAAATTGGCCCAAAAATGTCCAGATGAGTGAGAAATGAAATGGGGGCAGGAGAGAATAATTCAAGTTAGTGGGAAAAAATGTAAATAGGTGGGAATAATAATGAAAGTGCGTGAAAACAATTCAATCAGATGGTCAAGCTAAAATGGCTAAAAAGTAATTGAAAAAAAAGGAAAAATGCATGTGATGAAAACCATTCAAATGGTTAGGAAATGCGTGAGAAAATGTTTTGTTTGATTAAATTTTCAATTTTAATATGTATAATGATAAAATAACAACAATAAACCCCTTAAATAATAAAATATTTGTTTTGTTGTGATTGCTTATTTTTTTTTAATTTCAGACTTTAAATAATATAATATTTATAAATGATATTATGCAATATTATAATAATATAATAGTATGAGTATAGCACATGTGTTTATATTGATATAATTATTATAATAAATAATATGTCATAAATAGCATAAAATATATGATGTGATAGTTTTGAGAAGGAACAGTTGCTTTCTGTCAGCGTCCTCAATTATAATAAAGATATATTAGAAAAGTGTCACCTTATATTCATTTTATTTTGATATCAACATTCTTGTGGAGGAAAAGTTGAAAACAACCATTGGTTATATATTGTTTGTTTTTAAGATTTTGTGAAGGAATGTTTTTTCTATTTCCTTCACAAAATTTTGAAAATATGGATAAATGAAAACAATGAGATATTTTTGTAATTATTAGTAAGAGCATATTACTTGAAAATAAAAATTGTAAAAAAGCCTATTACCCTTTAAGGGTCTGTTTACTTGGAGCAAATGTTTTTAATTTTTGTTTTCACATTTAGTTACAAAAGTGTCTTGTTTTCAATTTTGTTTTTAAATACTTGTGTAGGTAACAGTGAAAAATATTTTTTTCTTGCTTTTACTGTTTCATATATACAAATCTTTGAAAATAGGAAACAATGAAAACAAAATTGCATTTTTTAATTAAAAAGGAAACATAAACTGAAAATATAAACCTTTTAATTAAAATTCCCTGTTTCCTGTGGCCTTTGAAATTTGTGTGTTCATTTGGTGATAGTCCTTCTTTACCTCAATGGTTTGGTAGCTTCTGTTATTATGTTGATATGTGCTGAAACCTTGGATTTTTAACCCTTTTTCCTCACCAGGAAGTGAAGGGCACATGCTAGAGGAAGCTAAATCTATCAATCTTTCACTTAGTTCACTGGGAAAATGTATTAATGCTCTAGCAGAGAACAATGCTCATGTTCCATTTCGTGATTCGAAGCTTACCCGGATGCTTCGAGATTCTTTTGGTGGTAAGAAGCCATAATCTGTTTTTTAGATATCTTTGTATTCAGTTCTTCAACTTGATGAGATAAAAAAATTGAGTGTGATGTCATTTATGGTTTACAAAATTGGTTTCTTAATATTTATGGTATCTTTTTCTTAGTCTTTGTATCAGATGCCAATCCTCTTCTTGGACATTATTTCTACTTGCTTTCTGATCATCTGCAGGCACAGCTAGGACATCATTGATTGTGACTATTGGCCCATCACCACGTCATCGAGGAGAGACTTCTAGTACCATATTGTTTGGCCAAAGGGTCAGGTTCCTCCCTTAGATTTGTACTTTCATATATAGTCATTCATTCATATAATTTGAACTAAATATCGTTATAAAATTTATACTCCATAAGATCTGTTTCATTGTGCTTATGTTATATTTTTAGTACTTTGATGTTATTGTTGGAATGTATTTTGAAAAGCCATTGTTAGAGATTTCTAGCATCAAAGATTACTAATACCACCACGATTCATTAATTTCATGCCCTGCGTGTCCTTGTGCCGTTTATTAACTACTCTTGTTGGTATCTTAATTTGCTCTTTAGCAAAGTCAATTTTTGACCTTAGTGATCATCGTCATCATTATAAGCCTAATAATTTATTGAGAGAGAAAGGAGGTTCAGATTCAAGAGGGTAAGATATCTTCCATAAATTAATGCAAGAACAAAAGTCAAAAACTAAGAACACAAAAGATGTGCCACTGCACACCATCTCTGAAGATCTACTTAAGAATACCTGACATGTCCCTTTTGCATAACACGAAGCAGCTAAGTGCACTGTTCTACACCAAAGATCTCCTAAGGTAACGATTTACAGTGAAAATTCTAGCTTTTCTTTCTAACTGAATACACCAAACAACTGCTAATTGAGCGCAATGTCAAAGCCTTTTATTATCTCTATTGGTGTCAAGACCTCTAAAATTAATCCACAAGAGCTTATGGAGATCCTTGGGGATGCAAAAACAAATGAGAAACATTTTCAAAACTCAATCTGCACGTAACACACAAAAAAAAAAAAAGAGAAAAAACAGTTAGAGGTCTTCAAATTTGAAGTAAATCGTTGACAATGAGATAATTCAGTTTGAGAACACTAGTCCATACAAATGTTTAAACCTTTGAGGGAGCGATTGATTTCCTAAGGAAGGAATTATACTGCTTCATGAAGTGAGAAATTGGATGGTAGGCTTTACATGAAGAAAACCTGAAGTTTCAAGTAACCTAGTTCTCAGGTGTAAGTTTGAATGGATGTGGACAGAATTTAATAAGGTTAAAAGAGATTGTTAATAAGAGAATTCCCTATTATTCAAATTTCTGAAAAACATAAAATTCCTATAAACAGAAACAGTAGATTCAGAAGATGAATAAAACTGGATTAAAGGAGATTGCTAATTGGAAAGAAGATAAGAGTCTATGAAGCCTTTCAGAAAAAGGAATATTTCCCACATAGGTGTTTTTAGAAAGTAGATTTAGGCCCAACTCAGTTGTAAGGTGATGTTCCCACTCGTATATTATAATTTGACCATATTTCTAGTCAATATGGAATCTTGTACATACCCTCTCATGCCAAGGACTGGATGTCTCGAGTATGGGACTAGATATTTTTTGGATAGTCCAACAACGTCCTGATAGTGGGTGACACAATAGGCCTAACAAACCTTATTAGGTTAGACTTTGGTACCATCTTAGAAATTGAATTTAAGCCGAACTTAATGTTGCAAAACCGGCTTGTTTGTATCCACTTATATGTTATAATTTGACCCTATCTTTAGTTGATGTGAGATCTTTAACAAGTGTTTACGCAAAATTTAATATGGGATCATCTCCAAATCGAAGAAAAGGGAAGACTGAAAAGAAGCAAAAGTATGTACTCAATCTTAGGAAATTTGCATTGGCATACCACCCATCAAATTGCAAATCATATTTAGTTCTGATAGTTTTATGATTGCTGTCATCATCATTTAAAATGAATTCTTTTTGGTGATAATTGATATGGTTTTCTGTTTTTGTGGCATAACACATTTTTGTTTCATCAGGCTATGAAAGTTGAGAATATGCTGAAAATAAAGGAGGAATTTGATTATAAAAGCTTGTCTCGAAAGCTTGAGGTACAATTGGATAAACTTATTGCAGAAAATGAAAGGCAGCAGAAAGGTTTTGAGGATGAAGTTGAGAAAATAAATTTAGAGGCACAATGTCGAATTGCCGAGGTTGAGAGGAACTTTGCAGATGCATTGGAGGTTTGTCGTATTACCCATATGAAAGATCTCAACTACAAATTACATTAAAATTTTAAGCCAAAGTCTTATAGTTTTGAACTGTTTTGTAATCGTATACATAATGCTGTACACTAATAATCTAGGGTTTAAATTATTATTAAATTATGTGATGGAGGATCATTATTCTTTAACTCTTTCAAATTGGTTTTGGGCATTGTTCTTGCCTCATCTTGTGAACGGAACATACAGTCCAGTAATTCTGGGGTATGCCTTAGTTAAGCAGGATTAATGTCTTGTTGAGGAAGTATGGACTCTGTTAAGTGTCATTTCTTAAAAATGCCTCTGATTGAAGGTTAAAAAAATTATCAATCTAAAATCAGAGGGTTTCTGTGCGGCTGGGATACTTTTACGAAGATTGTGTTCTTGTATGTCATAGATCTTCTGGACTAAGTGTGTTAGGATGGATATGATGTGAGACTTGTTTGTCCTATCCCATTTTTTAACCTTTTCATGGTGGTGTTGGAATGCCCTCCCAGCTATTAAGTTCAAGGAACGAGCTATGTTATCTTTGTTAAATTTGTATCATTATGCCTTCAAACGTTCTTTAATGTGCCTTTTACTCTGTATTCTGAACTAAGTACTAGACATCGTGCAAAACCTTTATGTCCTATTCTGTTGAAAACTTAAGTCACTGAAGATGCTAACTTTTAGGCTTTTTGTGGTAACATCTCTAATGTTTGCTCAGTGTCTTATATGGAGTTCTATGCTTGTACCCTGCAGAAAGAGAGACTGAAATGCCAGATGGAGTACATGGAATTGGTAAAGGAGTTGGAGCAGAAGTTGGTATTGAATCAAGAAAGACATGATTGCAGTAGTTCTGTGGCTGATAATGGAGAGGTATATTCCTTTTTAAATAATATTAACACTTTGCAAATATTGAAGGTGGACTTTTGTCCCACGATTTTTAGAAGTTAATGGTCACATTTTTTTGAGACATCAACATGTGTTGCTGTTTTCCATTCAGCATGTCTGGTGAATGTTGGCTGTGTCCTAAGTTTCTGGGCCAAATCTTGATTTTTTGCTTCAATGGTTTTTGTAGAATGAACCTAATTTTTTGGCCATGTCCAAATATGGTATTATTTGGTGCATTTTGTTGGAACGAATATTTGTATTTGCGGAAATATGGATATTTTCCTGAATCATACCTGATACAGTAAGAGGTATAAATAGGAAAGGGGAATTAAATCTTTACACCAATCTAGCACTGAAAATCAGGATAATATTTTTCCTATAAATGCTGCAATTAATTAATGAATAAGGAATAATACATTTTCAAACTACAAATAATTCAGATACGATCTAGACTCAAATCAAAATCTGTGATTCTAATTGATTTGGCAATGTCCAATAGTCCCCCTCAATATCATACTTAGATTGGATCTGATGCTATCATATGTGTTCGTTGGTAGAGCCTTGGTTAAATGCTTTCTCTCTGCCTGCATGATGGCATGCGCTCCACACTTATCATTTTATGGTTTCTTTAGTGAAGTTTTGATCAATCTCCACATGCTTTGTTCTATCATGCTGTATAGTTTGGTCATGGAAGATTGGGTTTGATGCAATGTGAATTGCAACTTCATTGTCACATATTAGTTGAGTATCATGTGTATCTCCAAATTTGAACTAATGGAGAACTTGCTTAAGCCATGTAATCCCGCATGCAGCTGCTTCCATAGCCTGGTATTCAGCTTAAGTACTGTATCTAACAACTGCTTTCTACTTCTTGCTTCTCCAAGAAATGAAGTTCCCACCAATGAGAAGACAGTATCTAGAAGTGGACCCCCTATCTGATGTGAGTGCTGTGATGTTGGCACTGATGAAGCTAGCATCAGCAGGAGCAGCGTAACTTCTGTGATAGGGGTGGAAAAATGGGCCAGTTCGGCCTGTTTTGGCCATGCCCTGGCCCACCAAAAGTGGGACAGATGGGTTGGTTTGTCGTGATTAGGCGGGCTGGCGGGCAAGCTGCCAGTATTTTCTTTATTTTTTTTTAAATCTTGTATTTACATATATATTTGTTTTAAAAGCATACTTAATCATGTAAATATTTTCTAAATCTGTAATTCATTAATTAATATAGCTAATTGGATAAATTAAAAGTGCCTTTACATGTTAAATTTGTTCATTATAATTAGTAATTGAAACTTCATTTATAAGTTTCAATGATTTAAATTACAATACTATTGCATATTTTCATCCTTTAAATAATATAATAAGAAAAACTAATTTTTTTATTTAAATTGCCGGCTGACCACCCTGCCTCTGCCCTGCCGGGTTGGTAGGACTGACTAGAGGGAGTTGGAAAAACCAACCTGTGGCCTGCTTTGCCATCCCTATGCTTCGATGACTGTTGGCAACAACAGTTATGATTATTGGAGGTGCCTGCTCTATCGTGAGTCTCCTTAGTTTTTGATTTGGGGAAGAATAGGAGCCCTAGCAGTAGAAAAGGGTGTATGAGTTGGGCTTATGGGTCTTGTCGTTTAGCCAACAAATGGGCCGTTGAAGCACTCATGCATGTGCATCAGCTTGCAGTGTTCCCTTTACTTCCTGTATTGAAGAGCATGCGAGTTTACTCTTGATTTTAACAAGGTTAACGTACTTTGGGATGTATTTTGTTCATATTGAAGAGAGGTCTATGTTTTGTTTTATACGTTTTCTTTCATGTACCTTTATTCTTTTATATTACTTGACTCTACTTGTTATCAAGCATTTGTATGTATACACACATACACACACATATGTATGTATGTATTAGAATAACAGTCCTGCTATCCAATTTTTGGGGCTGGCTGCTATCTAGGATTGACTAGTATGATCTCAACATGTCACAATAGAATCGCAAAAGTAGATAAAATATGAATTCATTAATGTGTCTTTGTTTATCAAAGTTAAACTTTTGGGATTGTTGTTTCATTACAAATGTTTATATTAAGCAATCACTTATTTCTCAGTAGTCTTTCCTTGTGGTATATTCAATATTGTAATTTATTTACACATCCAGCCGTCCCAATGTTTTAACAATTGCCTGGTTAAATGATTATAGTCACTGCTCTGAGGTATTATTATTTTTACCTTATTTGTGGTTTTAATTTAGCTGTTTTTATGGCTTTTGGCACAGGGGCCCACATCATCTTCAGCAGGTGAAGTTACTGAGGTCAAAATGCTGCTTGAAACTGAAAGAAGTCGGAGGAAGGCAGCTGAAGAAGAGGTAGAACATCTAAAAAGTCAGCTGGGGAAACACACACAAACACAGGTGAGATTCAGTTAAATGGCAAACTTTTCTGTTTCGTCATATTCCGAGAATGGTTTTGTGGTATACAAAGACTGTTATGTATGCTAGGCAGGAGATGTGGAGATTATAAAGCTTCGCAACATGTTGGAGGACGAGGCTAATAAAAAGAAAAGACTTGAAGAAGAAATAATAATACTGAGAAGTCAATTATTGCAATTGAACTTTGAAGCTGACCAGGTATTTGTTTTATGTTTACTGAGATTTGCGCATTCAGCATATTCTTTAGTAATAAACTTCAGCTAGGATTCTAATTCCATGCATTGAGTCATTGACTTTGCTTTGATTTAATGGAGAGTGGCCATAAAATGCACAATGCTCTTCAGCATTTATATTTTTAGACAAATTCTTGTAACAAACCCAAGCAGAGCACCAAATATAGGTCCTAAACATGATCTCATTCTGAACTAAGAAGGTAGTAGATGTTGTCAAATGAAGATTCTTTAATCTCTCCATAGCCTCTAGCTTCATGTTACATTATGTTCTGTTTACATAACTTTGAATCTTTGATATAGTATGATATAATGCTATGTTTATAGATGAGAAGGTGTTTGGAAAATGGAAGCTCTGGGAGCACATTTCCTGCCATGGATTCCTCCCGGCATTCCCAATTCAAGGACACTGCAAATGGTCAGAAATCATCTGTTGCTACACTCTTTGAGCAAGGTATGAGTTGTTTGAGTTATAATTGAAAGCTTCCATCATATACATGTTTATGACTCACATTATTTTAACAGTTGGACTACAAAAGATTTTGTCGTTGCTGGAGTCAGATGATGCCAATGTACGAATTCATGCCGTGAAAGTGGTAGCCAACCTAGCAGCTGAAGGTTGAAGCTAATCTCATCTTAAGGCTCTGCTATTTGATCATTTACTTTCTATGGACTTTTTTTTTACAATGCTTGCAATTGTTAAAACAGTACTTGTTTAGTTTCACAAAAATATTTTCTGTTTTCATTTACTATTTTCACAAATAATAATAATGTATATAGAAAATGTTTTCATAAACCAAACAGAACCTGTGTGTCTTTTATGTTGATTGTCTTGAGATTGTTGTATATATTGCAGCGTGATTTATTTTTTAAACCATGGTAGATATTGGATTGGTTGTAATCTATCAGGAAAATTCTACCTTTTTCTGAAAAGAAATTCCTATCGATGTATTAGTTTTTCATAAAATTTGTCTCCTTGTTTTCACTGTCCACTAGACCGTCCACTCATTCCACATTTTCTCTGCATTCATACATTCCGAAGATCAAGACTGGTTGTTTTATTATATGCTCATGCATATTTTCTTATGTGTAGTACTTTTTTAAATAATTTATCTCAACCTGATATGCAGAGGCTAATCAAAAGAGAATTGTTGAAGCTGGGGGGCTTACTTCCTTACTGATGCTTCTTCGAAGATATGAGGATGAAACTGTTCGCAGAGTAGCTGCTGGGGCAATTGCCAATCTTGCTATGAATGGTGAATGTTGATACTAGATTTTTTTACATGTTATAGACAATGGGATCTTGCTTCACACTTTGGTACTGGCTATGTTTATTTGTGGCTGTGCATTTAGCTAATGTTAAAATTGGTATTGTTTTGCTTTCTTTTGTTTAATCAGAAGCGAATCAAGAACTTATTATGGCTGAAGGAGGAATTACTCTGTTATCAATGACTGCATCTGATGCTGAAGATCCACAAACTCTTCGAATGGTTGCTGGGGCAATTGCTAACCTATGTGGAAATGGTATAATTTGTTGTATTTTAGCAAGTCATTTATTTATCTTGATAAATGCATGAAAATATAATTTTAGCCATCAGATAAATTCAATTGGGATAGTTAATTAAAATCTCCAGGTTGGTGATGTACTCATCATGATTGGCTACTAATAGTTTCTTTGGGCATTTGTTTGTACCATGTGCTTGTGGATTTGAGAAATTGACATCTTGTTTGACATTTTTTTTTTTTGTGAAAACAAGGCCCAAACATTGGTTTGAATGGAAAAATGAATTTTCGCTCTTGCAATAATTATTCTCCTCAAACAATCGTCATTATGTTAAAATTCATTTTCAAATGAAGATATCTAAACATAAATCACTTTAACCCACATTTAAGTGAACTCAAATTTTTGGGAAAGATTATCTAAAACTGAAATGGCAAATGCTCAGCGAAATGCCAACTAATCCTGAATAGTTGGCACTGCCCTGGTGATATTTTCCTCTCCATACGTTAACTTTGTGCAAATGCTGTTTCGTAAAGTCTGTCTTGCATTAATCATTAAAACCTGAAACTTTTTGTATAACTTATTTGGAGATAACAGGAACATTATTTCTACTTTCTTGTGTTAGCTGTCTTCATATTATATAAAACCTGTTTTAGCCTAACGCCATTGAGAATGCTTTATTCAGTGTTTCTGTTACAATAATGCGTATGTAAAGATGGCGCTTTAGGAGATTTTGCATTTGAACTTATTGTATTTCCCTCAATATATATTTTTCTGAAGGGTTCATATTTTTGTCTCCGTGTTCTTCAGATAGAATATTGATGACTCTGAGATCCCAGGGAGGTATAAAGGCTTTACTGGGAATCGTAAGATGTGGACATCCAGATGTCCTTTCCCAAGTTGCACGAGGAATTGCAAATTTCGCAAAATGCGAGTCTCGAGCTTCTAATCAAGGTTTACTTTCTCTCCATATTTGATCTCAACACTGAGAACATGAAGCTTCAAGTTTTGATAGAAAATGGACAAAATAGTTCCTCACGAATGTCACCAAAAAAATTCAGTCCTGCAATGATCGCTTAAAAGACGTATTTGATGTTTCTAAAGCAAGCATTAGTCAATTTGCTCCCACCCCTTAACTTCCACAAAGCCACTGAAAATATTTCTTGCTTCAGAGAGAAAATTAGCGAGATAGAGGTAGTTTGGGTATCTTACAATTATCGTTCTTCTCTCACAGGGATAAAAAGTGGCAGATCTTTTTTGATAGAAGATGGTGCACTTCCGTGGATAGTACAAAATGCTAACAATGAAGCTGCACCAATCAGGCGTCACATAGAACTTGCACTCTGCCACTTGGCACAGCACGGTAACGAGACTCTCATCATGTTTCAGTTTTTCTTAATACATTATTGCAAACTTTAAAATGTGATGTTATAAAATAAACATTACAGAAGTGAATGCAAAGGACCTGGTTAGTGGAGGTGCTCTCTGGGAGCTTGTCCGGATTTCAAGAGATTGTTCACGAGAGGATATACGGAATCTTGCTCGTCGGACTCTCAGTTCTGTCTCAACATTCAAATCTGAATTGCGGCGACTACGTGTAGATTATTAGTTACGAATCTACGTATTTATTGTTGTTCCACAGCTTGTGAGGCACGTACTTGATAATAGTTCCGTGTAGCATTTGAGGGGCAGTTATCGAATGCCAGCATACCTTGCTATTTTTGTGTTAAGAGAAGCAGCAGGGTTTTAGCATCTACTTGTTATGTAGCCATTGCTGACCAGAATGAATGTATGTATAATCGATAGAGGGGGAAATTTGAGGTTTTTGGGCAGGGGAGAGATGGTGAAAATATGTTGTTAAACATTGGCTCGTCAAATTTTGACCACCACAAATTCCATTCAGCTGCCCAATATTGTTACTTGTAATTGATTATTGATTTGTGTAAGTAATGAAAATCATCATTCTAATTGTTGCCCGTGCCATCTAAACCTATATTTCGTTCAAATATATTTTTCTTTACAAATATGATTCCATTTGATTTTAATCCCAACAATAATATGTTAGTCAATTTTTTTTAATTTTTTTTTATTAATGATGAGTGTAACTTTAAGACTTTGTGGGGAATATGCTCTTTTGAGTGTCATTTAAAACCTTTTGATTGTTATTTTAAAGCTTTTGATTATGTTCTTTTGTGCTTTTAATAAATGGGAGTATCATTTATTATTCTTTTATATTTTTCTTTACGCAACTTAAAACTACTATAAAATGATTTATTCAAAATATAGTAATATATTGTCACTATGTTTTATGAATAAAATGGTAAATCTATAATTATGAAGTAAGTTATGTATTCTAGTTTTCTTTTAGTAAGAACTATAAACCACTAAAAAAATCCCAAGATTAAAAAGTATAAAAGAATTATCAAAAACTAGATATGACAGATAATATTCAGATTTAAAATATATTAAAGTCAATTATTTTATATTACTCAAAAAGAAAAGAATAATGCTTTTTATTTTATATTACATTTAATTTTAAAATATTATAATTATTAATTCTAAATGTTATAATGCATCATGTTCCGTACGCATTGCGATTCGCTTGCTCCTTCTTCGGATAACCTATGAAGTTGTCAATAATGGAACTTCTTCCCTCAATTTTAGAACCTTCATTTATACACACAAGTTCTAAGGGATCCATCTCTTTCCATATTCTAACTAATTCATCCTACATGAATTCTTTCCTTATCTCCTGTTACATTACAATGAAATGGTACAAATAATCTTTGATAATTTTTATATTTCTTAAAAGATACATTCATAAATTTTTTATTACAAAAAATATATTTCAAGAATCTAGAATGCGTAATTTAAAATTTACTTTTAACTATTTTGAATTGTTTATCCCAAGACACTCATAAAATTTATAATTACGTAAATATATTTTATAATTTAAAACATTTTGCAGTGTTTTTAAAACCTTCCAAAATGTTTTGTTAGAAAGCTTTATCAAGACGTCATGATTGGGAGAGAGAAATAAGGAGATCATCGTGGCAAAGGGCAAGACCAGAAGCCAAATTGTTGACAAAGTGAAGGAGTGGCCAGAACTCCAATGACTGTTGGGACCTGTTTGGGCAATAAACATGAGTGGGAAAGGTTCAGCAAGCTAAGATATCGAATAAAGCATTCAGGTTTTGAAAATCATAGTCAGGGTAACAAAGAGACAAGAAATGGAGGAAAAAGGTGTGGATAAGCAAGAATACTGTTATTGAATAGCTCTGCTTGGTGTTATAATCCTCTGCCTTGGACAAGCATTCAAGGGCAAATTTAAGGGTTCAATTCATGTACACCAACAGCAGACATAGTATTCTTATTAATAATCTTTTCATGAAATCCCAATTTTCTTGAATTCAAAACATCTCTTCGTCAACAGTAACTTCAGCAATAGATGTCGCTCCTTGAACCACAACTAGGAAACTAAGAACAATAATAAAGATATTAAACTTGACAAACAAAATTAACGAAGATGGAAAAACTCATTCTTTCCAAAAATGGGGATAAAATAATTAGGCATACAAGATACAACATTAAACCTCCTGGTAGTACAGATAAATTCGGACTGGTAATCCTAGGCTTCTAAAATATAGAAGAGCCGGGAAGGTATAAACACAATCACTACCAACTATTAAAACACTATCGAACTAAACTTTTGCAAGACAAAGGAAAGGAAGACAATATGAACAAAAATATTTAAGGAAAAAATATCCTATATCTCAAAATTCAGGGTTGATCTTACCCCAATCAATTAACATGTGCGTAGTAGAAGAGGACCAACTGATAAGCTAAGCATATCACTGAGAGCTACCTGAACCTCAGTTGACCCATGTTCGCAACTTATCAAGCTTGTGATAAGAGGGAAAAAATGAGCCAGGCTCTTCTCAAAAGATGTATCTCCCAAATTACAAATACCTTGAAGAGTGGCCACAACAAGCGGTGCACGTGCAGCCAATTCTCTCGTCTTTCCAGAGCCTAGAGGAACTAACCAATGCAGCTGTCTGCCATTAGAAGATTCAGATACTCTTCCAGAACCTGCAACTTCAATATAAAACTCCAAGACTTCCTTGCAAAGCTGAACAAGAAGTGTCTCTACTTCAACCTCCTCATAATTAGGAGGCGTGTCCACAACAAGGTTCTGTAAAAATGTGAGGCATATTTGGTAGGACTCATTTTCCAGGCGTAGCAGTGGAGGGTCTTGCATTTGAGTCATAGAACCATACTCTTGTAATTTTGAACGTAAAATAATATTGCTGTTAATCTTGTGAGCATGTAATGCCACATCATGCAAAGCCTCAAACAAGACTAGTATGGTTTTTCCTGAAAGCTGAGATCGGTACATGTTATAGATCTCCATCACCGCCTGCCAATTTCAGTGAGTTAACATTATTTTTCAAAATATATGTTAACAGAAACGAGGTATCACATGGAAACTGTTTCTTCATCTCTAGAGCATACTCTAAACTTATATTATATTTTAGTAAAATCTATGACGGTAATATAAACGACTACAAGTTTGAAAGGAATTTTCAGGGATATACTAAGAAAAGCATCTTTAAGTGAAAAATTTGTCATGGCTTCTTCATATTTCTTACTACTCGGCAATTTTTAGCACATTCTTTCCATAGAGAATTTTAACAGTGTTTGGAGGAATAAAATAAATCTACCTGGATCAATAAAAGCTGAACCGCAGCTCGGCACTTTGCATCAGATAAATGTGCATAAAGATGTTGAGTCCTCAAGCTTTGTGAATCATCATGTGAACCAGACTCCGCAGGATTCCTGTCATCTTCAGCCAGTGAAGTATGTTCATGATTTCCAGTCATAACGTCTCCACTGTCAAGGAATGAAAAGTCAGGGAGTGTTGCATTTGCTGCTTCTTTTAGTGAAAAAACCACTTCTAACCACTTCTCATCAGAAAATAGCTCCCCAGCATTACTCATCAAACGAACAAAAGCAGCAATACCAATGCCAGCCAGGCTTTGATGAGGGCGCTTTATAAAGCTTACCAGGAGCATCAAAACCTTTCTTAAAAGTGGATTGACAGTGTTATAGAAGTTGACAAAAAGATCTACAACCAGTTGGAGGGCTAGTGTGCATGTCTCATAAAGCCATGCATCCTGATCAAGCTGACCGTCAGTCTCTAATTCATTGACCTCTGAGCTACTCCCAGAAGGATCAATAGCATGCCTAACATAATCAAATATTGGAAATAGGACTGACTCAAATACTCTTTCCCATAAAGGTAGTGAAAAGAGGTGGCCATGGTTGCGTAAGGTTTCAAACAGGACTTTCAAGGCGCTTTGCCTTATTTCAGATCTTGGGTCAAAGCTAAGTTCAGACAAACCTGCAAAAAATAGGTGTTGAATATGAATAAGTACATACATAATCCACTAAGCTTCGGACAACTTAACAAAAGGTTGATTACGGACAGCAATAAGTAGTAAGTAATCATTTGAATAAGTAACGAAATATAAGCTATCTAGACTTGCTCTAATTAGCGCCTGGACATACTTAATACAATGTCCTTACCAGCCAATAAAGGAAACCAGAAATAGAGATGATCTTCTTTGTCTGTCACCTCTCCATTTTCTTGTTTCCCTTCTTTTCCTGTTCGAGGTGAAGGAGTAGATATCTTTCCATAAGTTTCCTTGTCATTATTCCTTGACGAAGATCCAAGGTCTCCTGCTGCTAGTTTTGTTGCACAGTCTCGAAGGAAAGCAATGGCATTTAGGCTAATCTCTTTATTAAATCTACTATTGGTGAATGCAATTAGACAATTAACACAATCTGTAAATGTGGTGGTTTCAGTCTCAGTGATGTATGGAAAGTAATCTCGAATAATCTTCTCCATAATTTCAAAAGACAAGAGTACAATATTTTTGTGGTCATCATATGCTGCTGTTGTGAATACCTGAAATCAAGTCCACAAGCAATGAGCTAAACTAGTGAAAAAAAAAATAAAACTTACAGCAGACAAACATTTTCCAAGAAAATTGAAGCTCTTTAGGGAACATAAATTAGCCCTACCATGAACATGCTCTTCCATCCTGATTTTACATTGTTGACGCGAGATAAAACCATTTGAGAGACACATCTGATGATAAGTTCTCTAATTTCAACAGCACTACTCTTCCTCATAACAATGACGAAAGGCTTCATAAATTCATTTTGAAAATTATAATTAGCCAATTCCTCTCGCTCCAGAAATTTCATTGACAACTGACGCAAGGAATCCATTGCAAAAATTGCAATTGAAAGGTTCCCAGAACAGCCAATGGTTACAAAGAAATCTGAGAGAACATGCCATATACTTGACCACACAAGCCTGATGCGGTTCATATTATAGTGCCTGTCACAGAATAATCACCTCAAAGTCAAACAATAAAATAAAGGAAGACATTAGTCATTCATGAACAATAAAATTATAAACCTAATGCTATCCTAATTACTATTTTTTTTCTAGATCAATTGAGCGTTCCCAATGTCATCTTTAAGGGCATTTGCAACTTCACCCCACCAATAAAATTAAACGCTTTCTGAACGGTCCCACAATCAAACATTCCACATTTTTTTACAAGAATTAGACATTCAACTAGTTCAAAATTCAAATGATCAAGTTACCCAACCTACAACTTCGCATGAGATTTGGGGCAACGTGTAAAATGAGAAAAAAAAAAAACAGGCAACAAAGTTCTCTGATTATAACCAACAAAGGACATTTGAACTGCCAAGAAGATCAAGGTTCCAAAAATGCCATTAAATTTACTATTTATTATACTAATCCCCAACCTTTAACAAGAGCCTCGAGAAAATAAATTTCAGAAGGAACCTACGAAGCAGCATACATTAGTAGAAAGATAATACATACGCAATCTCAACTATCTTCGTAAGGCTGAACACCCGTGGATCAGATGGAGATCTAAGTTCCTCCATGGAGACTTTGCACAATGCCTTGACAAAATCTATTATGGCCTCACTGTTCAGCTTCTGACTCCGAGTGTATATGCGATTCATTTCTGAGCTTCCGACTTGTTCCAACATATTCAAATTAGAAACTAGACTGTTCACCTGTTCTGATGTCACGGCTCCAGAAGTATTACTGCTGATTCCAGTGCTATCATAAGAACCCCGCATCACTGTGGCAGCTGCATATTGCATCCTTCCAGGCCCCTTCTTCTTTAAAACGGGAAGAATAGTTGATTTTGCTTGTTTTGTTTTTTCAGAATCATTTTGAGGGAATGCAAAGAAAGTGGCATCTGGTGGGGCCCCCTCTCCGAGAAGATGTAGATGTTCAAATCGGGAAACACAGGTCAAGATATGCTCCCAAGCTTCTTGTAAGTAATTCCCATCCTCATCAGCAATAGTAACAATCACCTATCAACAATTAATATGCAAAATATGAAGTCAAATCCATAAGAGCTCAACAATTGCTTTTAGATATTATATAATTCGCCATAAGTATACATTGCAATTAAGTATAAACATCTTCAAATATTGTTTTCCTGCTTCAGGAAGGAAAACTTCCACAAAACATTCCATTAATTCCACAATGACTAAAATTGCAGCAGAAACTTTTGAGAAACCGTAACAAAAAGGACAGCCTTTTCTTAATTAATATGCATGCAGTGGAAAAAAATTCCAGAGAATTAAGCTTTAGATAGTTCTGAATCATCAAGAAGGAGCCATTTTGGAATTAAAACTTGTTCAAACTATGTGAAAGTGGTGCATAGAACTTGATGCTGAAAGCACTTTATGCAAAATGTACAACAATAGAAGTACTTCAAAACAGGTTCTAGAACAGAGTGCATTAGAGAAAAGTTTTTCCGCAGGAATTAAAAAATTCCCTTGCAAAGGGCAAGGTCAAAATAAACAATGACGAATTCATATCAAATCAGGGGAAATTATGATTAATTTGTGACAGGATGGGGTCGTGCAAGCCATGGAAAGAAACATTTTAAGGAATACTGCTCGACTATGTTTGGAAGTTTCCTTCCCCATGTTTAGATAATTAAGAGGGAAGAAGGGGAATGTAAAACAAGTTGTCAGTGGCGTCAAATTCAAATATAAGTACAATTCTTTCTAAGCTTTTCCAAAATAACCTTGTTTCTAAGATAAAATAATAAATGACATTTAAAACAAAAGGAAAACTAAAACCAATATTTGCCCCTCAATTTGGAATGCAGGGAATTATAGGCCAGCTAACAAGAATTATTTACCAACCTTGATTGCATCTACATTTTTCTGCTTAATATCAGCAGGAGAATGAAGGGAGGTAAACTTTGCTAATGAAGTCACAAAAGCATCTCTGTGAGTCTTCATAGACATTACAGAAGTAACATGAATAGCATATCGAAAGCCTTCAAGACACAGCGCTATTACAAATTCATCATCACTTTGATCAAGAGGAACACTAAAGGCAGCTAACATTGGTGCCCAGCAGACCTCAATCATGAATCTGAGGATTACAACATCAGTTGCTGCATAATAGACTGACCTACAATTTGCAAGCAAATAAATATCAATAGGAAATAAATATCAATAACACTTCTCCCCAAAAATATTTCAAAACAAACAACAATGAAAAGAAAAAAAGATGAATAAATCAACTTCAAAATGCCAAACAAGTGATCTAATAGGTAGAATAGATCCAAAAGAACATAAAAACACACACTAGTGAACATTTCAGATTCACACACCACATTTGAAATTGACATGAATGAAAAGCAACAGGATATATACTAGTAAAAGTGGTATGATCTATAAAGAGAAGGTGACTGAACAGCAGCAACAGAAGGTTCTTCATAAAAAAAAAATAGATTAAGGATCATTCATGACCTGAGAAGAAATTTGAGAAAGAATTATTTTTCTATCGTAATGGGAAAATACTGGAGAACATACTCTGTTTTGCGAGCTTTTTCTTTGAATTGTTCTTGCATATGTCGGATTAGATCGTCACTGGTCTCCATATTACTATCTTCCCCACGCTTCCGGATCACAATATTCAATATACTATCCAAGCCTAAAAGTCTGTTAGAGTTCACAGCCTGTATTTGCTGAGCATCCAGATCAACTTCTTTCATTTTGATCTCATTTCTAGATATTCGTTCATACAAAGACCTCAAGTATTCTTCTGGTACATCTTTTCCATCATCTATGCCACGATTATTTTTTATGAAATCTTCAGCCGACATCTGCATAACTCAAAAAAAAAAAAAAAAAAAAGCTCATTATCTGTATCATAATTATATATAAAAAAACATAAAAAAAAAAAAAAAACAGACGTTGGTTTTGAGG
>Ga0099824_1002637_pt1 | contig 26264 bp, 7 predicted proteins | sample SiratrowhiteBW_FD_76837 | JGI IMG/M metagenome (GOLD analysis project Ga0099824, IMG submission 76837) | Root nodule microbial communities of legume samples collected from California, USA - Siratro white BW | ecosystem: Host-associated > Plants > Roots > Nodule | place: USA: California...
AAACATTTTCCAACGGTAAAAATCCATTATTTATTATTAATTTTATTTTTATTTAAGTGGAGAACGTGGGTTGTTATCTGAGCAGTTTCAAAATTATTATTTACAAATATTTATATATTTATTCTTTTTAAAAACAAATACGTGGAGTTAGGGAGTGAGAACATGGGAGTCTACTGCCATTTTTATTGTTATTTTTTATTATTTATTTATTATCTTGAACGTGTAAATCAAGTAAATCAAGTAAGCAGTTTGAAAACAGTCTTCATTTTTTTTTATTATTTATTCTCTCGTTTTTTTGAATATATATTTATTTTTGTTTTGTTTTTATTATTTAATCATTAATTATTTAATATTTATTTATTTGTTATTTGTTATTTTCATTTTTTTTAATTATTATTATTTTTAATTGTTATATTTTAATTACCACATTTTTAGTTTTCTCTTAATAGAAAAATTCAATATATATTTTTTAATTACTATTATTATTATTTTTTTTTAAAACAAATTTTTAATAGACTGATTTCTAACTATTTCTTTTTTTATGAATTTTATTTTATTTATTTATTCATAGAATGTAATGGAACCAAAGTCTCTTTTTTTTTATTTAAATGACAAAGTATAATAAAATTAGATGACACACTCTTTTATTTTAATTTTTGTATTGTTTTATAATTTGAATAATTTATTTGCCCGGACGAAATTGGGTGTTTACAATAATAATAACATTAGTAATATTATCAATGAAGATCTTGTTAAAAACTCAGAGCACAACTTGTGCATTTACTATTTGTGAGTAGAGAATACTCTGTATTATTCAATTAGAACGGTACAACTTTTACAAGCCTTTACATGAAAACGTCGAAAACTGATTCTACGTACATGGCTACAAAGTAGGTCACTTACACCTATGCACACTTAAAAATAGCTATATATACATACATATATATGTATACATATATATGTATACATACATATATGTATATATATATATACATGTATATACATATATATGTATATATATATATATGTATATATGTATATATGTATATCCTTTACCGAATACAGGGAAATTATAATTTGAAAATAGTATAAAGAGTAATTTTAAAACTGAAAATAAATGAACAAAATTGATAAATGTCAACACTCGATTTCATCCGGGTAAATAAATTAAAATAATGAAAATAAAAAATGTGTTGACAATTAAATGAATAATCAAAATAAAAAAAAATGAAGAAGAAAATAATAAATAGAGAAAACATATACACTTGATTAGTTTAGGTTTTTATTAAAAAATAATAAATAATAAAACAAATAAAAAGAGGTTTGAATTTATCTATTTTTTTTACAAAACATAAAAAATAATAACACTTAACAAAAACAGAAAAACAAAATAAATAAAAAAAACAATAAAGAAAAGAAATGAAAAATAAAATAAATGAATAAAGAATTAACATAAAAAAATAAAAACATAATAATAAATAAAAGAAAAATACATAAAAAGAAATTGAAACTATTTTAAACTGCTCCTTAATCTGCACGTTTAATTTATCTTTAAAATAATAATAAAAAAAGAGAATCAGTAAATCTTAAAACTGCTCTGAACCACCATGTTTTCATTTCACAATAACAAAAAATATAAAAAATAAAATATGATTGTTCTCAAACTATTTCATCTCACGTTCATCTACACTTCATCTTTAATAATAAAAAAAAAGAAAAAAAGAAAGAGTCAATCTTTCAAAACTGAAACTATTGATCACTTTTAGAGATACGAAGAAAAAGAAAAAGAGAAAAAAGAGTGAGAAAGTAGAGAAGAAGAGAAGATTGATTCTCTTTTCCTACTATCCACACTCAGTTTAAAACTGAGAAGGAACTTTTGGAAAGGAGGCTATTATTTTTTAAGAACACTCACAGATATGATTTGTAAGGTTTAAATTTTCATATGGATCTTGAAGTTTGAAATTTATAAATCCTGTTTTCTTATCTACATGTGATGTTTTTTTTTTATTTCTTCATCGTTTCATTTTCATATAAAGATAAAAAAAGGAGGTCCTTTTGCTCTTTATGACATTTTGTTTTTTTTCTTATTTCTTAAATAATAAAAAAATTCATCATCTTCCATCTTCGATACATTCTTCTATGTATTTTGTCTATGTATTTTGTGCTCCCAAAACCACTAAAAAAAAACTCCAAAACAACTTCTGCCGTCACCCGCCGTTCTTCCCGCGCCGTCGCCGCTACACCGCCTGTCGCTACCGCCGCCGCTCCTCTTCGCCGTCGTCATTGCCGCTTTGGGTTGGTAAACCTAACATGAGTTTGGAGTAAGGTGGTGGTGGCTTAGGGTTGAGATAATGATGGTCTAGGTTTGGAGTTGGAACCTTCCTATTCGCAATAAAAACTATTCGCACCCCGCACATTATCATTGCACCACCAACCTAAAAAATAATAAAAAAATGATTTTGGGCCTTTGGGGCCATTTCAAAACTACAACCTTTTTTATTTGTGTACCTTTATATTTTAAGCTTATATCTTGCATGTTTTATTTTTTATTTTATTTTATTGTGTTATGATTATTATTTTTTTATTATTTTAATAAAAATTAAATTGGTATACTAAAACTTTATAAATAAATTTTTGGAATATTATATTTACTAATAATGTTAGATATCAAATGGCCGCACGCGTCATACGATATTTAATATTATTATTCCAAATTTTTGGGATATTATATTTTCTAATGATGTTAGATATCAAATGGCTACACGCGTCATACGATAATTAATATTATTATTCTAAAATTTTTAAATATCAAATGGCCACATGCGTCATACGATATTTAATATAAACTTTAGAAATAAAATTTTGTAATATTATATTTTTTAATAATATTAGATATTAAATGGCCATAGACGTCATATGATATTTAATATTATTATTTTAAATGTTTCTTAAATATCAAATGGTCACACGCGTCACGCGATATTGAATATGAAAATTTGGAAATAAATCATTTTAATATCAAATATAAAAAAATTAATTACAAAAATGTCACAAATAAAAATATTAACCTGACAAACAATCTTATCCAAAGAACTATGTAACCTTGATTCTCCACCCTTGATAGGAGCAAGGTCAAACCTTGTCGGGCCCTTTCCCAAATAAAAAATATTTTTTCTTTGTTTTTATTTGTATTTTTGTCTTTTTTTTCTTTGGAAAAATAAACATTTTACAAAGTCACACTTATTTTACTCCTTTAATTAAAGGTACGAGCGTTGTGGGGGTGCTAATACCTTCCCCACACGTAACCGACTCCCGGATCCGAAATCTGGTTTTCACATACTTGCTTTATCAATTTTTTGGTTTTTCCATAATTTTCGATGATAAACTATGGTGGCGACTCCTCTGTTTTAAAAAAATAATTTTATTTTATTCGCCGTCCCCGTCGTGACCCCGGTTGTGACAATAAATAATAAAAATTTCATGAGGTTTAGGATACCTCATTGAAATATTAAAAATAAATAAAATAAGGGAAATCTCTACATAAATGCAAAGAAATCAAAATTTATAATTAGGATAAAGAACAGTAGTGAACTTGAAAAGAATTAAATAAAGATATTAAATAATTAAAAAGTTGTGAGGCCTAGGAGCACCTCATCTGAAATATTGAAAATAAGTGATAATATGTATATTTTTTTTCCCTTACCTTTGATTGGAAGCTATGTGCAGATCTTAGAGTGTGTTTTTTGTGATTCGAACTTATGACCAGAGGTCATGTATTTATAGTGCCAATTATAATCATTATCTAGTCCCATTTGATTGAAATCTAGTTAGATTCTAATTGTGAAATTTTGATAACATCATGATCAAGTTGACGTGGTCATGCTGATGTGACACAATGAAATAATGAGAAGTGACCCAAGTTTATCTTATCTGAGCATTAAATGTAAACAATGATTTGAGCTTTATCTCTATTAATCTTTATTTATTCTTATTATAACTTAGATAATAAATAAGAGTTATGCAAAACTCAGCTTACTATTGGTCCCTTTGGGTCCTGTCATACGGTTTATTAGTGTGACAACCGAAAGTGATGCGGAAGACACAAGTCAAAGCCAAAAGACTTACTCATGCGACAATCAAGAGTGATGTGGAAGACACATGTCAAAGTCGAAAGGCTCACTAATACGATACCAAGAGGTGATACAGAAGAAGTAAGTCAATAGCTGAAAGCCTTATTGATACAGTGCCGAGGGGTGAAAATCCGATTGATCTAAATATTCACCTTATTGATTATTTTATTATATATATATATATATATATATAATTGGTACAATCAAATTTTGGAACACAAATAATAATATTTTATTCAATTTTTTCATAATGTTACACTAGGTCTTAGAAAACTTCTCATCTGATTTAGGTGATTTGGGACTTCTCTTTGATTGGTTGGATTAAAGTTAACACGGATGGTGTTGCCAGAACCTAACTTAGGGTTGTTGCTTTTGCTTGTATTTTCAGGAGGAGGATGGGAGAGTTTGTTGGTGACTTTTTTTCTTTCTTGGGAGCCCAGTCTTCTTTATTGGGAGTCCAATCTTCTCTTTTTTCTGTATTTACAGGCACTATCTTGACTACTAAACACACTAAAAGAGGCTAGTTATAAACATTTATGATTGAAGAGTGATTTTATCTTATCTTAGTTTGTCAAGCTTTTACCTCAATTCAGTTTGTTCCTTGATTTATTAGAAGAAGATGGAATAAGTGGTTATCTTTTTGTAAAGAGTTTGATTTCAAAGTTTTTCATATATTTAGGAAGGTAACCATTACTCTGATAAACTTGCTTCTTTAGGATTGACCAATAGGTTTGAGTTTTGTTATTAGGTTTTCTTGGTATCATAGTTTACCTTGTACCATTTCTTTGGACTTTTTTTTTATAATAAGTATAAGCTCCTAATGTTTCATCTTGTTTAAGTATTTTTATGGGAAATTGTTTTGGATTTCTTTACATGAGTTTGGTCTAATTCTCCATATTTATTTGTTTGTTCTTTTCTTTTTTATGGTATGTTTCATGTGACGATACATGATTGATGAAATTTGGGGTGTCGGTCTAACTAAAATATCAAATTTCATAATAATGCCTAGCATGAATTTTATTACAAAAAATAAAGTTGTGAAAAAGACTTATTACATTTTACATATTTATATTTTTTATTTAAACCTACTAAGTTGAAATTATTTTTAAAAAGATTATTTTTTTAACTTATATTTTGTGACGCAACTCATTTAAATATGTTTTTTAGAAAAAATAAATTTATTTATATTAATATTTTATTATAAAATTTTATTTGAATTGTAATTTTAAAATTACTTTTTTATGTGAGTTTATATTTGAAGAATTAGTTTAATTAATTTTACTTAAAATTAGAAAGTAAAATTAAAGAATATGTGATGATATCCATGGATATTTTTTCATGAATATCCAACATGTTGTGGAGCAAATTTTTTTTAGACAAAACAAGTATAATCCTTCCGACTTGGTGTCGTCCTTAATCCAAAAATCAAAACAAATTTATTGAAATTTATTCATATATTCTAAAATAAGTTAAGCGGAGAGAAAAAGAAGCTTCAAATTTGAATGTTAAAAATTTTATATTTAAACCTTTTTAACGTGCCTATTTGAATAATGCAACATCATAATGCAATTGATTAATTGCTATAGGGTCTTGGTTACCTAAGTTGCATGGAGGAAGAAAAATTATGAGAAGTGTTTGTGGTTCATTTATAAAAGTTTTTGCTAACTTCGTGGTGATTATTTTTCATGAACATAATTTTAAAATAGTTATAATTTATCGAAGATATTTACTTTCACAAATAATAAAATTGATGTTCACTAAAATTAGGAGAAAGAGACTCAAATTATCTCTAAATTAGTTAGCAAATATGAGGAAAAAGCCAAATTTGAACAAGTTTTCAGCATCCAAATATGGTGGAAGCTCATAGTCACCACACAAAAAAAGGAACAAAGGCTCATGCATGGGCTATAAAAGGATGCCATAGCACCCTTCTTCTCTCATCTCAAGGGGAGCAACATCAATAACCAATAAAATCAGTAATACATTAATCACCATGGCAAGGTCATTTGCTGTTGTTGCTCTCTTTGTATCAGTTGTGTGCTTCTCCTCTGCCTTGGCACGTAAAACACCTGAAAAATTCTTCGTTGAAGGCAAGATTTATTGTGATCCTTGCCAATTCGCATTTGAGTCAAGACTCAGCTTCCCCTTGTCAGGTATATTATCATCTCATGCATTCATATTTACGTGCTACAATTGATCATCATCAAGTTTTACCTGGAGTGGTAACTAGGTTTAAACATGCATGCATGAGCTATAACGTTAAATTAGGGTTTATGGTAAGTATATATTTGAGTGTCTGATACATGTGGGACACGAATGTACGTGTCGGAGACGGGATACGTCACTTAAAAAAGAAGTGTCCGAGGTTCGTGTGACGTTATTAATATTAAGAATGTCTTTCTTTCCACTGTGGTATATATATGAAGAATAAGTAAGGTGCAGGAAGTGAAGGAGAATAAGAAATGTTTGAACATGTGTTTGTAGGTGTGAATGTGACTTTGCAATGCATCAAGGAGAAGAATGATACAGTGGCATATTTGAAGAAGGACAAAACTGATGCAGATGGCAAGTACAGCATCCCTGTCCGTGGTGATCACGAGGATGAGATCTGTGAGGTGGTTGCAGACCCACCAAATGAGGGACAATGCAGAGAGGCAATGCCAAACAAGTCCGACAGGATCATCCTCACCAAAAACATGGGTGTCGCTTCTCAGGCACGCTATGTCAATCCCCTTGGGTTCATGACACAGACAATTGATTCACAATGCCAAAAAGTTGTTCAGGAACTAGGACTTGACCAACTTGATGATTAAGTGGAAGAGAGAAATGAGCTAAACTCCATCCACAAAAAAATATCATGTCATGTTGTTGGATCATTTTGTCTTGTATCAATTTTAGTTAACCATTATCCATGACGTGTTTTGTCAGCAGACAAATTATTTATCAAATAAATGATATTTGGAGTTTGGTACATGCTGATACAAACTAATAATTCCTCTGTTACATCTCTTTTTCCTTTCTCACAAATATCTGCTTCACAAATATACATAACTTGTTTCAAATTAAATCAAGTTTATTTGTAACTTTTACTTGAAAAACAAGTCCATTAGTTATTGATAATTATATCTCTTAATATGTTAATTTGTTTTTTCTCTTTAAATAATTATAAATGTAAAGATGGTATATGAATCAAATATCATATTTCTTGCCTTCTAACTCAAGATATTTCAATTAATCTTGTTTCCCTTGGTTTAGTTTATCTTTTCTGCCATAATTCCAAACTATTTTATGGATCTTTTTAACCTTGTCTGCCAGTGAGATAAGGTTTGTACCAACTTATATAAATTAGTTTGATTTTGATGTGAGATTTCTAACATATTTTTTTTTAAATGAAACTATTCAACATACTCCTTTTCTACTGAGACTATCCTGTGAGACTATACAATCTGTTCCTGCAGCATTTTCTTGTTGTGGAGGAATTTGAGAATGTCTTCTAGGCCTTCTCTAACATCAGAGATCTTTATTAGCTCTCCTGCAATTTCAGCTGGAGTCACCTGTACATCTCTCAGTAGCCCTTCAATCTGATCAAAGAGTGTGTGCTGAGAAATCCCAAGATAATTGAAGGCCAATTGCTCAAAAGCAGAAAAGTTACAGTATGTCAGATGAATATGCATGTCCATTCGGCCAGGTCGTAACAGAGCAGGATCGAGCTTCTCTTTGTGATTGGTTGTGAAAATAAAAATGCGTTCCTCTCCACAGCATGACCATAGACCATCTAAAACATTCAACAGTCCTGAAAGTGTCACCTGTTGAGAATTGATAAACACTGACATTAGTCCTGGCAGCTAATTTAACTTCATTTTTTTAATGTAAACATTAGATAAACAAAGTAACATGCAATTGCAAGCATATAGATATTGTTAACATGGATACAGATAGATGCACACATTCATGTTCCTATTGGTTATCATGTTATAAATCTTTGGGGCTGTGTAATGAAAATTGAGACTAAGCTTTTGAAATGAATGATATTTAAATAGAAATACAAACCTTATTATTATTATCTCCATTCTTAACTGCTTCTCCATCTTCTTCTCGGTTCTGCAGCTTTATACTGCAATCAATGTCCTCTATCACAAGCATGGAACGGTTAGGCATGGCTAGGATCAGTTTTTTTAATTCATTATTGTTGTAGACAGTGGTGAGATCCAAGTCATAGATATCATAGTTCAGATAAGAGGAGATGGAAGCAATAAGGCTAGACTTGCCAGTGCCAGGAGGGCCATACAAGAGGTAACCACGTTTCCAAGCTTTCCCAGTTCTTTTATAGAACTCTTTCCCTCTCACAAACTTGTCCAAATCTTTCACTATTTCCCTCTTAAGTTCTGCATCAATTGCAAGAGTCTTGAAAGTCATGGGGTGACCAAGTTTGACACCAGGAACTTTCCACTCATCTCTATAATCAACCGTGTGAAGCTTCACTGCCTCATTTTCTTCTTTGATGGCCTTGGCTCTCTCCAACAAGTATGGAAAATATGAACTGAATATCTTCTCCTTGTGTTTCTTTGGAAAACTTAGCTCATAGTACCTTATTTCTGGCCTTGAAGAGGAATTCATATCACGATGCTTATTTCGGATTGACTCATCTTGTTTACATATGTATTTCCACCTTATTTGAACTCCTTGAAACTCATCATCCACTTCTTCATCTCTATCCACACCAAATGATAGATTTTTATCATTCTCGGATTTGCTTGCTTTGACTCTTTGAGCTGAGAGGGTGGCTTTGGTGGTAAGATAGGCCTCTGCAGCCTCAAACACTTGGTTTCTGGACATGCCTTCAAATTCTTCAATGACAACAGTGAATCGGGTGGAGAACTTGCGAGATAGATTGTGAAGTCCTGAGTGAAAAAAGTTCAAGACTTCATGAGGAAGGAACTCGTTGGTAATACTTCTGATCAGCATAGCTGAAGCTGCAAGGGAGGCCACAGCAGATAAAAGGGACTTGCTATTGGACATGCTTTTGGTTAATGGAAAATAAGGTAGCACAAAAGATACACAAATTGTTCAACACTTCAACTCAAATATCGACTTTTTTAAACCAAACAAAATCAATTCCTCAACGTGGAACAAAACTATGAATCCAACCAGGCATCAGAACTCTTTGTTTATGAGATGATCTCAATATGCATATCAAAGAATTGGAATGTCCCCTTTATATAGTAGTGCAAAACAAGACTCATATTGAAAGTGGACCTTGCCGTGTTTACCACTCATATTGACTTTCTTCTCATTTTGAAGATTTCCAAGTACTTTCACTCCATAGTCACATGTTGCAATTTAGAAACTTTCCAAGTAAAGGGTAATAAAGTGTATATATATTCATGTTCATGAAAAATGATGCAGAAGAACTGATAAATGTAACCAATACGTAATATTGATATCCGATCTGCATATTTTTGAATTAACTTTTTTATGATAAACTAAAATAGTTTTTTGTGAGGTGTTAAGAAGTTTAAAGAAAAATCAGTATATTTGGAACATTCCTGTTACTACGAAGGTTGGTGAGATCTACATATGTTACGTGGACGACTTGTTGAAAATGATGTTGTACTGTTAGCAGCAAAACTTTTGAGATTCATTGGTTGATGCTGATGCAGCATTTTGGAACATTGAGAGAGGAGGAAGCTGCGGAGAAACACTGGAAATTATGCTTTTAGAACCTCCCAGTGGATTAGTATGAGAAACTTAACACGGTAGATTTGTCTTTTATGGTGACTTCTTTATTTTTTGGCACACAACAAAATATTCTTGAGATTGTGATTTTTCATACAAATTTGGTATATTTTACCACCTGAGTTCTTTACCTTTTTTTTTTTATTGATCAAAAGGAATTTGATTGTAGTTGCTCGTATAAACAGCGATTCTCGTATAGAAACTCTAACTCGTTATCTTAAGTTGAGTTTAGACAAAGAATTTAGAAACTTTAAGGATTTTGACATTTTATTTTTAAATATGTCGTTTATATAATCAATTATTATTTTTAAATATAAAATTGTTGATTTCTATAGACAAATTTATTTTCTACAAAATGTAATTTTTTTAAAATATATTGTTAAAATTTGAAATTTTAAGATTAAACTTTATGAAAAAAACATTAGCTATTTTTAAAATATTTGACAAGTTAAAAATAAGTCTTAAGAAGGGTCTAAAATTAAAAAACTAAATTTAAATATGAATCTTGACAATAAAATATTATATTTCAAGTTTCTTTTGGGTCTTAATAGTAAACTACGAAACTAACTTTTTTATATTTAAAAAATTGAAATACAAATAAAAAAATTATAAAAAGTGCATTCTAATATAACTAATTTAAGAGTAACGCGATATAATAAACCTTGTTTAAACCCTAAAATAAAATCCTTGCGATTAACATTTGTATTGTAAACGCTCTAGAAGAAATGTGAAAATTTTCAAACTTTTATATTTTTTTACAAAATTTGAAATTTTACAATTTTAAATAATCAAAGTTACTTAAAAAAATTAATTCTAATTTCTTATCTGATAACAAATTTCACCCCAACATTTTAAATTCTCTAAAGAAATACTTAAAAAGTTCCTCATCAAACACAGTTATTTTATTTTATGAATTATAACATTAATTTTTTACCTTAAAAAATTTTAATTTAAGGTATTAACTTATTTTTTTTTCACTTTTCATTGCCATTTTGTGTCTAAAATGACTAAAGTGAATAATGTTTTGCAAAGAAAAAAAAGGCTAAATACAGATATTATAAAGTTATAAAGTTTCAAATTATAATCTTTAATTCACATTACACATTAGGTACCTATGAATAATCGAAATATGACCCCAATAATAAGCCTATTTCTACTATCATTTCAAAATTTAGTCTTTGATACCTATTATAACTCATTATAATGGTGGTTGTGTAGGGTAATAGAAGTACTAGGGTGATTATGAAGTGAGTTAACTCTGACATGGATTAAATAGAAACCTTTCAAGTCCCATCACAATCCAACACTTGTAAAATACGGGAAATGTGTCCCATGCACATATGAGATCCTTTTCCCTACTATTAATTTATTGGTGTTCATAAGTTTTCTTCTAGGAAATTCCTTTCAACCATCTTAAATACCATAATTTTTCATCACACAATAAAATGACTATAAACCTTCAATTATGTTATTAATATATGTTGTTTTATCAATATGATATTTCATAGGGAGTATGTGAACTCTTGAAAATCTCTCTCATAATCAACCACATTCTTATTTGATGCTAATTAAGGAATACCTTATTTAAATAAACAAATCAACATAATAGTCAAGAATCAACACAGAAAAATAAGATATTTTCCTATTTAAAAACTTAACTATAATTTGAAGAAGAATAATAAATTATATACAAGAACTCTAATTAAAAGAAATAAGAAAAATACTGAAAAATCTAGTTTAAGGGTTCTTCTAGGCCCTTAACTATAACAATGTCAAACTCACATATTGTAATCGACTTTGTGAAATGTTGGTTAATGGATTATTATTGAACTAGTAAGTCACAAGTTAGAGCATAGTAACTAATATATATTAGACTTATAAATTTATAATAATTTGTATATAACTTATATTACAATAAATATAATAAGAAAATACATTGGTTAAGTTTTTTTAAAAACCTAAGCCATGCAAACATTGATTTGTTGAAGTTATATTGATGAAGTATGAGAAAAGTTGAAGAAGCTAAGATTGAGTGCCAAAGTTGATTTTCAAGTGGTGATGGACCACTTTAATAATTTCTTCCTGCCCCCTTTAATAAATTTTTTAGACCTTAACTATAGTCAAACTCTCAATGAAAATACCACTTATTAAGATTTAAATAAAAAGATATGTCAACCCAATAAATTAGTTCATTGAGTTAGAAAACTTTTGAGATCAAATTTCTTACAAAACACTGAGTTATCTGCATTTGCAACTCAATAATCAGATCAGCTAATAATCTGATTTTGGTTCAAGGAATTGGACTCGCCAATCCAATCCAAATTTTATGATATTGCCTTGATCAGTTTGATAAAGTTCAATATTATGGCGGACCCATATTAACCATAATACACACAAATAGTGGAGTTATCCATTGCAAACCAATGATATTTTTGTCACAGACACATGAACAAAACTACCCAACAATAACATAGAAATGAGGCAGATGATTCAAATAGTCACTCTAAATTAAAAATGACTCAATGTAAACGAGGTGCAATGCACCATTCAAATAGAGGCTTCACTACAGAGAGAAAATATGCTTATAAGAAAAATTAATGCATCAAATCTTATAGTTATGATAGACTGAAGGGTTAGCGGCCTAACTCATCTTCTCCTTGACCATTCCTTGCTGTGTCATCCATCTTTTGGTCCTCTGAAATGGGAAATTAGATCCTTAATCAGTTAAGCCAAAGAACATTTACATGCATATTAAGTTAAACCAAACTCAAAAGATTAAGCTACCATCAAAGAATTGACATTGGAACTGGCCTCTAAAGTGAGCAAGGATAAAGTAAGTAACCTTAGTCATTAGCATGAAAATCAACATATCCATCATTTGTTATTTGTGTGCATGTAATATCAGCAGTTAACTTTTTTTTATCAACCACTAACTTATTTTACTTTACAAGATGACTAGTTCACTTTAAAGAAGCAGGATCCTATAGGAACTTTAACTAGAAACTAAGATATTTGGGTTGGTCAATTTCCTTTTATTTGATCCAACAACTACACATAAGGAAGGACTGAATCTTGGCACAAGAGATAATGAAAATTGAAGGAAAGATGTTTACATGTGGAGGAACAGGCATACAAGTCAATACATCAGCTATTGTTGGTAAGATCCTATGAATCTTAAAGAAACACAAATTGCATTATGTGATCTCTATATCTTACCACCCTCTTCAGGGATATCAGAAGTCCATAAGGTAAGGTTATCCCTCAACAGCTGCAAGATCAAGGTGCCATCCTTGTAAGATTCCTCATTCAGGGAATCTAGCTCTGAGACAGCATCATCAAAGGCTTGCTTAGCAAGATGGCAGGCCCTGCAAATAAGTTAAATAAAGTAAGGATATAGCCCTGCCCTTTGTGTAATTAGCACAATTATTTCTGCATACCTTTCAGGTGAATTCATTATCTCATAATAAAACACTGAGAAATTTAGAGCCAGACCCAAACGAATAGGATGTGTAGGTTGTAATTCACTCTCAGCAGTGGTAGCAGCTATCTGTAAATAATCATGACTCAACAGTTTTAGTCTAAGCTGGAAATTTAAGGTTTTCTCAATGGATGGCACACATAACAAAAGTACAAAAATATTGAAGAATAGCAAATGAAACAGTAGGAAAGCAGCATAACATGACAAACCGCTGCAAACTCTGATGACATATTATTGGTCATAAGCAACAGTCATCTCCTCTCCATACTTAAAAAGCAAGAAAAGCAAATCCTTAATCAGAAAACAAAAGGTGACACAATACAGAACTGAGCCATCTATGGTATCCCTCTAATCATGCTGCCATTTTCCATGAAACCGAGATCATAATACTCACCATGCCACAGGATAAGGCTCTAAATCGAGCTTGTAAACTGTACAAGTAAGGGTCTATCTGTATCCACCCTTAATTTAATTCAAATTACATCATGATTTTAACCAACTAAATCTCAAGGATGAATAATATTCCCTTGAGAACTTTACAGACAAATAAACCTTAGAACAGCTTTTCCTACCACAGGAAGCTTGATAAATGGAGCTTACACAAGTTCCAATCAATACAGGTCTCACCAAATGAACCCTAAAAGGATGAAACAGTTTAAAACTTTTAACTTCCAGTCCTCAAATAATGAACATATATTTTAAACTGTGCACTGAATATAAGCAAGTTAACCAGTAGGCAACTGTGTATACTAAAACTTTAGAAGTGCACCAGCAACAGTATACTAACTCAACTCTACCCACATGTTACCCAAATTGAACAAGGTAAAATTGTTACTAGGATAAAAAATATTAAATTTGGCAAGGGGATTGTCTCCCAGTGGAAAGGGATATGTGATATTGACCTATGAATTACTGCTCTACCATTCACAAATCCTCTCAAATACATGTATTTTTCCATCCTAACTTTGTTCATGAACTTTATGAGTAATGTCACATTGGAAAGCTCAATTTTTTAAAACTGTCAATTCCTGTTTGTTGTACTATGCTTATTCCTATTCCAAAATACAAGATATTAGGATTCCAAGTGTGAGTTTGGTCCCACATGAGTAAGAATAAGCCTGAAAAATAGTAAATAAGAAAGAAGAAAGAAGACCCATTGTTCAACCTTCTATAGTATGTCGGATCCCCATTCAAAGGATTAAGAAAATCATAATAGATTAACAAATGACTAAGTTACTACAAAGACATCTTCTAACTGAATGGAAGCACAAGATTGTTAAGCATCCAAGGAAAGATGTTGCACTTCATAGAGCATAGAAGTTCTTGCTTAGCTAACCTTGCCCTCATAAAGCATATAAATATATATAAATCACCCAAAATAATTAGCATAAAACCCAATGAAATTCCCAGAGAGGCAAGAACCAAGCATTAATCAATGGCTCAACATAACTTCTAATATAGTAATCTAGTAATGTACAGTACAGAAACGGACTAACTCATGAAACAATTTATTAACATAAGACCTAAATTTACGGCACAAAGATGTTCAGTTAAACTTCGTAAGCCCTAGGTAAAAAAGTTATTCCTAAGCAACAGCATCTAATGGGCCAGAGTTTGGACGAAAAGTGAAAACATCTTTACCTAACCTACCAACACCAAGTTATGAAAAGATGACAATGATCCTGTTATATTCATAGCAGATGTTGTCTTCCAAATAATAAATATCAGCTACATTTTCTGTTAACATTGAAAGCACTATGTAGCAACTTTCACCTCAACCTTGTCAGTAGTAGCAGTCTGGCATACACATAATATATATATATATATATATATATATATATATATATATATATATATAAGGCAAACTCATTTACAGAGGTAATCCTTGTTACCTCCAGCAAATACCTGATATGCTTTAAGCGACTGATCTGCTACCTCCTTCTTTTCATTACCAGCTTTGAATTCTGCCAAGTAACGGTAATAGTCTCCTTTCCTGCATCCAATTTAAAACTCAAAGAATGGCTTAATACACCTTCAAAAAAACACTTAAGAATCCACAAAGAAGAAGACCACAAAGCATACATCTTATAGTAAAACACTGTGGACTCCGCAATATTAGTGGATGGAATAAGATGCTCATCTAAAATTATCATAATGTCACTGCAAATGTTAGACAGCTCCAACTCCACCTTGTGCCTGTAATCCCTGATGCGCTTAACATTCAACTCATTCCCTTTTGATTCCTCTTTCTGCTCTATCGATGACAAGATCCTCCATGAAGCTCTCCGTGACCCCACCACATTTTTGTATCCAACAGAGAACAAGTTCCTCTCTTCCACACTCAGCTCAACGTCCAACTTCGCCACCTTCTTCATCGCATCCACCATTTCTGCACACCACACCACTCCATCACTCAACACTCTTGAATCAAATTCCACAACAGTAATAAATAAACACTGAGTTTAATTTTCACACTCTCATCCACACAGAAATCATGGAAGGTATGACTTTAAAAAAGTTATTATACTTCACCACTCAAATCTCCGGAATCAAATTCCAAAACACATAAAATAAATAGAGGTTAATTTTCACCCTCTTCTCACTCAGAATAATGTTATTAAAAAAAAAAAAAAACACACGTCAAATGCTACTCAGAAATCAAGTTATTTACGTATGACTCTAACAGCAACTACTATAAAATTGAACAGTAAGTACGTCCCAATACACTTCTAAAACTCCAAAATTTCACTCTTTTCTTTCCTAATAATTGAGACGGTGAAATGGGCAAAGGAAATAAAGTAGCAGTTACATGCAGAAGTGAAAAAAGCAGTGGACATTTATGCAAAAAATTGAAACTTTATGAGACCAAATGCAGTTATAGGGAAAAAGAGAAATCGGGTAACTGCAGAAGATGCTGGAAACGTGATTGAAAGTGGAATGCAGCTAAAAGTGAAGGAAGAAGAACAAGTGTTCAGTTCACAGTAAAAATGAAGAGAGAGAAAGCACCATCATATCGTTCAGCTTGTTCAGCTAACTTGGCAACATATACAAAGTTCTCGCGTTCCTTGGAGAAGGTAGCCATGGCTGATTCAGTAGCTTGAGTGTTCCACTGTCTCCCTGCTCAGGGTGTTGTAGAGAGAGAGAGGAACAACAAGTGAAGCGAAAGGTAGATGCTATTTTTTTTTTTTTTTCTAAAATAAAAAAGGTTTTGAGAATTTATAGGTAACCTGGTTTTGCCGGTGGCAGAGTTCACTCTTTCTCGACAGTGATTGGGAGGTGGGACCCATCAGCGTGGGTGTGCCCGTGTGGGCTGTCAACTGGGTTTTTTGTTTTATTATTTATATAAAAAATAGTATCACATAATATTTTTCTTATTTAATTAAATAAAGACTTAAAGTTAATTTACAAAATCACACGTCTTTTTTTATTAATTTTTTATTTTATAAAAAGTAATTTTTCACATTAATGTAATAGGTTGAAACAAGTTGCTCTCACTCTCTTTCATTTTTTATATTTCTTTTTACTCTGCTTTAACCTTCATTGATATGTAAAACTATTCAAGAAATTAGAATGGGTTTATATTATAAAAATTACATTATTATTATTATTATGAAATATATTTGTATATAAGAGGAAATTATGTGATGGTTAAGCATATGAAGGGTAGTTGGATGAAGGCAATGAATTAGAGCCATCATCAATTATAATGTATATGTGTATTGAATGAGTGTGATATTTGGTGAGATATTTGGAGGTTGCAATTGGACTTATTTGGTGGGTACCACACTAACTATCTTCAAAACTATTCATTTTCCAAAGCTTCAATACTCTTTCTTTTATGTCATTTTCTACCCAATTTTCACATGGGAGGTGATTACAAAAGTTACTTATAAATAAAAATATTCTATGAGTTTGTTTATATTTGAAAAAAAATTAATTTCAAAAAATAACACAAAATGTTAAAAAGTATAAATAACTTTTATTTGGTTATAATTGTAAAAAAAAAAGTTTCTCACTAACGATGCTCCTTTATATTCTTTTTAAAACAGTTTTTGCATTGGCTTATTTTGATAAATTACAATAACTAATTTATCAAAATAAAATATTTTTACTTGTTTTTAGTCAAAAAGAACAAAATATAATAGATTTATTTTTGCTAAATACATTATTTTTCTAAAAATTTTAAGTAAACACATCCATTATTTTAATATGGATAGTGTAGATGTAAATTGATTAAAACAAAAGAGAATTACTTATATAAATAATTTTCTAGTTTTATTAAAATATTTTTTATTTATAAGTCATATTTATAATCATCTCCTATACTCGTAAATATTTGTCCATAATAAGCAACTTTAAATTATTCTCTACAATAAATTTGTCTTCTCTGGAGTTACTTTCGAAAATTTTGAATTACGCCAACACTTTTACTCATCACAATCTCTACTCAAAATATTAATTTTTTTTTCTATTCAAAATACATTTTTTAATTCATTCTAAAGTTTAAATACAAAAACTATTCACCATTCAAATACAATTTACATATATTATACAAAAATATTCTAAGAATACGTTAATCATCTCTATTATATTTCTTTCCATTACATCAATCTAGTCCACTGCCAAACTTTTATACTATTTTTCACATAATTTCATTTATTATTTTTATATTCGGTTTTCAGTTATTTTATCTTTCTTTTCCTTTTTTTTTCATTCTCACCCCGTCCAAACAAAGCAAGGGGCTTGTAAGTTTAAAACCACAAAAAATATTTGTCTTTTTAGAAAAAAGAATGAAGGTTTATAGATTCTCTTTTCTAATTTCAGTCTTCTATATTTCTTCTATTTTTTCCAAATTAAACTTTCTAAAGGTAACTTTATTTCTCCTAAAACCATATTTATCTTTATTTATTTTAATTAATCCTATTTCTTTTCCTTCCATATTTTGGTAGTAAATAGATTTTACAGTTGCATTATTTGAATAAAAAACATGTTAATTTTTTTGACCAAAAGCAGAAGTTAATTTGAAAAGATGGATGATGGTGATGGATTCCCAAGATTGTTCCACAAATAAAAGAGAAAAAAAGGGCAAAAGAAGTTGGTAACATTTTTACTTTGTAGACACCCTGTCACCATCATGTTTTTGGGACACAGATGGGTTGGCCACCACATCACAAAATTTGTTGTCCTATTATAGGGTACCTGTCAGTCAAATAGTATAGGTAAAAATCCAATTCATATTAAATATTAGGTTTAATCTATTTTTTTTATAAATTTATTCTTTTCAATATTTAATTCTTTTTTAATTTTTAATTTTTTATACTGATTCTTTAATTTAAAAATTTTAACTCTTAACCTTTATCTAGATTAAAGAGTTAATTATTTTCTTTATTTTTTTTAATTCAAACGATTCAATTTTTTTTGTCCTTTTTTATTTAAATTTTCCCTCCTTAGTTTTAGATAAGACTAGTAATTTTGTTCAATTTTTTACCTTTAATTTTTTGTTATTTTGAAACTGATACAATGAGATTGGAAGAAATATATTATATTTGTGATTTTTTTGCCGGATTAAAGATGAAAATTATATGTAATTCAAATTTTAAGAAATCATATTACATAAAAATTATTAAAATTACATATAATTAAAAGTTTAAAAGATAAAATTATAAACACAATAAAAAACTAAAATTCTGAATTTTATAAAATAAAAAGAAAATTTAAATTATGTAAGCTTGGTATTAAGATACACGGTTGTTGGAAATTTAGCAATCATGGAAGTCGTATTAAAAAAGAAAAAAAAATCTCAGCCATCAATTAAATGTTCATTAACCAACATTAACATGAAAACCCAAATTAGTTATTTTTAAGATTCAATATTCAATTTGAGTTTAGTTATTTGAGAAGAAATTTGAAGAGTTCATTTTACGTTTTATCTATAAACTTTACAATAATTCCTAATCTTTCTCATTCAATTTAATTGTTTTAATTACAGCGGTTTGGAAGAAACCTTCACATTCTTTTAAATGCAGCGATATGAATAACAAGACAATTTTCTATAATTTTTAAATTAGGAGACAATATCTGCGAAAATAATTCTAAAGAACAAATTTTATGAGATTATTAATTTTTGAAGAAAAAAAGGTGAAGTTAAACCAAAATTAAATTATTTCACAGCAAAATGTTATGATGTTATTTAATGTAGAAGAAAAATATTAGGAACAATTTTTTAGTAGAATTATTTATTTTTTACACCTTTTTTATTGAAATTGTTGGAAAATTGTAAAAAGAAAATTCAAGTCTCTTTCTCTGTTTAATATTTTTTTTATCTCTCCTATTTTTGTAGCTTTAATAAGTTCTAACATTAATGTGCCAAATATTAGAGTTTCCAATGATATTATTATGATAAAAATTATTATTTTTTATTAAATTTTGTAATATTCAAAATATTTTAATATTAGATTTTAAATTAAATCAGAAACTAAATCTATAAACAAAAATTAAACATTCGCTTTTAATTCATTCACAAACTTTCACTTTACAAACCCTTTTTTTTTTTACATTTTCTCTAACTTTAAAAGATTATAACCATCAAATTTTTATCATAATGAAATTCTAAAAAGATAGTAAATAATAGATTGTTTAAGACCAACTAAGTCTTCCTATTAGAAAGTAAAATTGATTGAATCTAAATTTCAATCATTTTCTTATTCTCTTAATAAGAAATATGTTAAAGAATGTGTTCACAGTATAGGATTAAACTTCAAAAAGCTGATATGGAGTTGATTGAAGGCTTCTAGAAAGCTTTTAGAATAAAGTTACATTTTAATTTAAGTAAGAAATTTAGATAAGAAAAGTTAATATTTCTTTTTCTACTATATGATAGTTGTTTGATTGTATAGAATGCAAAGAATTGGATAATATGTGATAAAAGAGTTTGAATATTTGTTGTCATGATATATTTCTTGTTGTAAAGAATAACTCATTAATGAATCTAAGAAGATAAGAATTCACGTACAAGTTGAAACATTTGGGAAATATTTTGTTTAAGTTGCGTTGGGTTGCTTTTAGGCGTAATATTACTTGATTGATATATCGTTGTGGCGAGATTCAAATAATGTGTAATCATTATATTTAGTATCTTATGTTGGTCAAGCAACACAATGTATAACTCAAGCAGTGACTTGCAACGTGAGTGAGAGAGGCCGAGACAATTCTCTCCTTAAAAGATGTTTAGGTAAAGATATATGATTTGTAACTCAAGCATTGATTTTGAACATAAGCATGATGTTAAGGTGGTTGACACATGACATAAATGTGTGGCATTGCATGATACTTAGCTTGGGAACTCAAGTGTTGTTTGGGCGCTCAAGTGTCCCAAGACACTAGATGAGCCTTATAGAACTTGTTGGATTTCTTCCAATGAAGTGGTGACACTTAAGCAATTGTTAACACTCAAACGACAAGGTGATAATTGGAATGTGGATAATCTTGGGAGAGTGATGCTCTCAAGTTAAATTTTACTTAAGAAATGAGAGCCTCACTTAAGTGAAATGGAAATTACCTTATGTATGTTGCAAGGGTCACTTAAGCGAGAAGAATTCACTCAAGTGATGATGTGTTAGGTGTAACACCCCGACTATTATTTAATTATTTATTTATAAATTATGAGTAATTTTTTTTCATTTAAATAAACTTTTCATAGAAAAGATATAAATCATGATATCATTTCACGAATATAAATGTACACATCTTTTATAAATATTCGTATTACAAATAAGATTACCACAATAGAATTCTACATCATAGTATATAACTATCTATTTTATATGTTTTAATACATTAGAATTAGGTTCTTTATAAGTGAATCATCCAGAAAATCTTCCAAAGATTCTTTCTTGGCAACTCCTACTGAACAGGTTATGCATCTACTTGTACAACAGGCACAAACATGAAAGGAGTAAGGTATTTATAAGTCTTAAACAGGACCAGTAGAAAATGAAGATAAAATAAATAAAATAATCAAGTATCAATAAAATAATCAGGACAAGTGCGAAATTGGAGATAAAATAAATAAAATAGAAACTAGAGATAAAATAAACAAAATAGTCAGAACTATTGCAAAACTAGAGATAAAATAAATAAAATAAACAGAACTAGTGCATGTAACTAAAGATAAAATAAACAGGACCAATGCATAATTGAAGATAAAAGAAATAGAAAAAAAGAGAGTAAAATAATACATAGTTCAAGACAGGATAAAATAATTAAAACATTAATAAAACAAACATAAATTTATTAAGATTAACATAGATAAAGATTAACCCCACTTTCTCCTTACCTTTAAATGGAGAGACACACTGGGAATAAAGCTATAAATACTTATTTTCCTTGCTTCAAATCTCCTTTCTCTCTCCCTCTCTCTTCTCCTTCTGTTCCCTCTCTTTTATCTCTTTTCTCTCTCTTTGCTATGTTCTTCTTTCTTCTTTCTTCCTTCTTCTCCTTTTCCTCTCTCCTTCCTCCCTTCCTTCACTCATAATTCTTCTTCTCCTATCCATTCTTTTATATACACACAAATTTATTAATTATTATTAATTTTTAATAAAAATCATGATTACTTTCATAAAGAAGTAATCTTTCATTTTTATCTTATACTTTTATTATTTTTATTTTATTTTTTTAAATAAATAATGATTACATGTATTAAATGTAATCTTATCCTTTTCTCTTCTTATCTTTTTATTTTTATTTATTTTTTTAAACTTATCTTAGATTGAAGCTTATCCTTTAAGCGTTGCACAAATACATGTTAATTTTCTTCTCTTTTTTCTATTTCTTTTGTTTTTTCTCTTTTTTTTAATCTATTAGAATTTAATTATTATTTAATTAAATACTTTTCTTTCTCTCTTTTTTTTTATAAATTTTATCTAAAATACAAAATACTTTTAAAATGAGAATTTCGTAACATGGGTTAAAATTTAAGGTTTTTCAATTCTTACTTTAAGATAAAATAATTAATATATTTATTTGAAAGCAAGGATGTTGCATTAGGAGTGTGATGAGTTGTGTTATATAATTATGCTTTTATACATGTTTTTGTTGATATGATATATAAAAGGTGAGCTTAATTGTATAAACTCTAGACATATATATGATTAATGATGAGATGTATGACATGATGTATGCATGACATATGTCCTTTTTGGGTGGTCATTCATGGGTGATAGGTCCTAGATGGATCACTTATATACATGTATGTGATTGATACATGTGTGTATTGGGTGGTCCTAAATGGGTAGTTACATTGCCCTAATAGTGATGTAGGGATATCTTAGGTGGTATTGTGCCTTAGGTGATAGTGATATAAAACTTGTGTTAATAGAGGTATACCAACTTCACTGTTATGTAGTCATGTAAACAAGACTTTAGGTGATGAGAAGTTGTGGGAGGCTTACATCTGACTTGATAGTAGTTGTATATCCAGTACAAGAAAAAAAAACTATTTAGACACCAATTTTAGCTACCAAATAAAATAGTTGTTAATTGTGACCAAAATAACCACCAATTTAGGTTTTGGTTGCTAAATAACTACAAAATAAAAGTAATAATTAAATTTAGTGACCAATTTAGTCAAGATAATTGGTATCTAATATCAGCTACTGAGGTTTTAGTCACCTATACCATTAAATGAATGCAAACATAGTAGAATATTAAGTTAAAAATACACTTATTACATCGGTTGTTTTAATAATTGATGTAATAAGTCGCATGCTCCTTTTTATTTCAATTTTGTTTCAAAATCAGAACATTCTTTGGTTGCTTGACAACTTTTATAATATCTTCTACTCTTTTACATCGTTTGTCCTTATAAACGATGTAATATGTACATGTCAAATAACTATTTCAATTTTTTTTAAAACTTTATTTTTCTGCTCACTTTGTAGATTGTGATTTGTGGAACTTATGTAAAAGGTGACTTATCACATCGATTAAAATACAACCAATATAATATTTTATATTTTATTTACAAAATTGTCACCGCGTTTTCGTTTACAACGGTTTGCTTCTAGTAACATTATATCATGTTATAGTATCATTTTTTTTTACCAGTGTTAATACATTTCTCTTTGTTTATTCTTCTTACTTTTCATGCAAATTTTTCTTTTTGTTTTCTTTTCGTTTGTGAGTTTTTTTCATGATGTTCGTATATAAACACTTACACATTTATTTTTTTTCTATTTCAACAAACCAAATTTATCATTTGTTTCCACCATTTCTTTCTCTAGATGTTGCTAAATATTTCCAGGTGTATATAAAACATTTTTTGCTTTGCAGAACATATGGAAAATCAACCCAGGAAAAAAAAATACATAGAAGAAGATATTAAGGCTACAAATTTAAACCTTAATACACCCAGAAAAAAAAAGTCAGGAAGAGAATTATCTAATAATTTATGGTGGCACATGGTTTGTTTGAAGATAGATTGTGCTTCCAATTCTAAAGAAGGTTAATAAATCATGAATTTACTCTTGAGTTTCAAGAAGCCGAATTCACTTTACTATGAAGAACAGTATGCTTTCACGGTAAATCATGAAAGCATAAAATTATATGGAAAATCTCACAATATTAAATCTTAGTGCTCTGTAAAATTCATTTGACCATGAAGAAAGAAAGAAAAAATATTAAATGAATTAAGTGTGAAGTTCTCCCAATATTAAAAAATTTGATTGTAGTTCTTTCTCTTGTTGCATGTTTCAAACATTAACATTGGGCATCAATTCATAGAACCTATTTGAGACAACAATGGCACATCTGATTTGTTTGTCTTGATTAATTGCATTATGGAAAATGGAATTTCTTAGTATGGTGGTCTTTAATCATTGTTCAAAAGAGGTGATGTTTCTACCTACCATATGTTCCAAACACTTCACTATCAATGTACCTTTATCATTAGGTTTTTCAACAAAAGCAAGTTAGAACAATTGGCAAGAACATTGAGTTGGAGACAAAACGATCAAGTGAGATGTGAACTTGTGATGGAGCAATCCCCAAAAGAGATTTGCTAACACCATAACATAGGTTCTTGGGGATACTATGAACCCTACTTTCTCACGTGAATGGAAATTCCATATATATCACCCCTTTCTCTTGCTTTAACTTTTTATGACAATTGATGTAAAAGAGAGAAAAAAAGAGTAAAAAACAACAAAGATGAATAAAAATGTTTACTTTGCTGTTTTTGGCTACGAGTGTTGATTGGATGTGAAAACGTTATGGGTGAGATAAATTTGATCACGTAATCAAATTAAAATTGGTTTTCATATTAAAAAAGAACTCAATAATTAAGCTAATTAAGATTAATAAGTTTAACTGTAGCTTCAATAAATTTTAAGTGTAGTTATAAATTTAAGTAGTTCGAATTGAGTAATTTTTCATCCACTTGTGTGTTAAATATATTTTTTACTTTAGTTTAATAAACCTGTAATTTAATTTTACTGTGAGTAGAATAACTATTTGTGTTTTCTTATATTCATCTTGTCAATTAATTTACGTTTTCTCCTACTAATATCTTTTAACTTACGTCAATTCATTCTTGAATAAAAAAGGAATGAGTTAACTAGGGTATCTAGGGTGTTAGAAAATATTACAGATATAATGAGTTGATAAATGATTTGAAGATTAAAAGAAAAATATAACTGTCACATCGTCCTAGTAAAAAATCAAATTTTAAACAAAAATAAAAATAGTTTAAATACTTAATAAAATAATTTTTTAATAGAAATTAAAAATATTTAAAAATTAAACTTAATTAAGTCAAGTAGTTAACTTTCAATTAAGTCTTTAATTAATCTGATTTAGGTTTTGGATTTCATATTTAAAGTAAATGAAGTAATTAATAATTAGCGTTAACTAATTTAGATTGACGAGTTTATCTTACAAATCGAAGAGTACTTAAGCATGTCAAAATACTTTTTCCAAAATATAGCATTGAATTTATTCAAAGAATAAATCCAAAAAGAACATAAAAAAGTAAGTTCTTGTTTATGTTCTAAACATAAAAAAGTTTAGAAGATAGAATGAAATTTCAAATAGTTTTATTATCGAACTTAAGATTTCATCTAAAATCATTATTTCACCTTTTTAAGATCCCAAAACTAGGAATAATAATAGGTAGAATTTAATCATATTTGTCCTCGTATTGGTATTTTTTAAAAAAAATACCCGTACTTATTCTCATACCTATACACATAAAATTTTAATCCACCTTATTGTTTTCGTTGAACTATATATTCATATTTCTTCCTGCACTTTCCTGGTGTATAAAATAGATAATTCAGTAAAAAATTAACTATTTAAAAGATACGACAAATTTTATTCTTGAATGTGGATGTCATTGTCATATTTATAGATCTGTCCAAAATATTCCATAAAAGTTAGATGCACCGATGTATTTTTATTATTTAGTTTAACTACGACCTAATTTTTATGATACTATTTAGATAAAATTTAATCTGTAATTATTTTGTTTCCTGAAATGTGAGTATCCTAATGTTAATAATGTCATGATGTTTATATTTAATATCTTCTTTTAATAAAAAAAATCATTTTATCTATACAAAAAATAAAAATTCACTTTTAAATTACCTAAACATAACATTAAAATTAAAAATATTTAAATATAAAAAATAAAAACATAATATTAGAAACAACTAAACATAACCTTAATTCATTGAAACATAAATCTTATTTAAATCAAATTATAAAGATAAATCATTCTTAAATTTAAATTATATAGTATAAAATAATATATATATATATATATATATATATATATATATATATATATATATATATATTATATAAAATAAAAACAAAAAAAATATTTAAAAATATAATTTATTTTATTATAATATATTTAAAAATAT
>Ga0099824_1002640_pt1 | contig 26261 bp, 13 predicted proteins | sample SiratrowhiteBW_FD_76837 | JGI IMG/M metagenome (GOLD analysis project Ga0099824, IMG submission 76837) | Root nodule microbial communities of legume samples collected from California, USA - Siratro white BW | ecosystem: Host-associated > Plants > Roots > Nodule | place: USA: California...
AATATATCTTGTGAGAAAACTTGAGTATTATACTCATAAGCAATTTTTATAAATATTATATAAACTCTTAAAAAATGATCAAATTATATATATATATATATATTAAATATGGTATAAAAATTATTTAATTAATTAAAATAAAAAATAAAATCAGCCAGATTATCAAAATTTGATAATTTAATAAAAATGTACATTTTAAAATTTTGGAGACTGCAAAAAGAAATTTATAAAAAACCAAACTTACATACCAAGAATGAAAGAGCTACCAAAATTATAATCTAGCCACATATTGAAGAATATTAATATTATATTTATTAAATATAATATATAATTAAAACTAATATTATTTATTTAATATAATGTATAATTAATTAATATTACCCCATGTACATATTTAATATCGTGTTTGAACACATTCAAGAAAAATTCTATATGAACATTTATCATTTCTTCTTAAGGAAGGAATCAGAGTAAATTAATAAATTAGTGACAAACAATTTTTTATTTTACTACTTATAATTTCAATTATGTATAAAGATGAAATGTCAAATTTGTTTCTATCAATAAAAAAATCTCCAAGCATACCTTTTGCAGTGTAAATATAAGTTAGCCCTCTTGATATTTACCTGTACACACAATATTTAACTCACATTAATTTCCCAAACTCTTGATATTTTATACATTATGACTTATGAAGCTAAGATTCTTCATCTGGCACACTATATTAATAAACAGTCTACACCTTCCATTAATGTATTCCTCCTTAGTCTGTTCCATCTCATCACCCAAGGAGTGCCCTAATAATTAATGAAGTAAAAGAAATGAACAGAGAAATATCAGAGAATTCAATGAAACCAATTTATATGAATGTGTTCTTCTTTTGGTAAGGGTTATGGAATTCACATTATCTGCAACTTCAAAGTAGATTTTAAACTTAAAGTTATAGCATCTTAGGGTAAGTAATTGTTGTTCCAACATTTTATTTTAGGAGCATTTTGATGTAACATTTAAATTTATTAAAAGTTTGTTTGAGTTATTCTACAAATATTTTTCTAAATATATTTTATTTAAATATGTGTCAATATATATAAATATTATTATACATTTTACTTAAGTTTAAAAATTAAAGAAGAATCAGTTAAGTTTTAACTACATTATAAATTTTGATATTTTTAATTAAATTTATATTAAAAAATTTATAGTGTTCAAAATATTTTTTATTTCCACTATTGCTGTGTTGGTTGATTTTATTATCAATAAAATATTGTAATTGTTATTTTTATCTTTTCATTTTCAACACGTATATCAATTTGTTTATTTTCTCTCTTCTGGTGAACTTGTACTTAAAAAGGAATGAACACCTTCAAAGGAAGCTATAAAAAGAATTAACAAATTAATCGATGAATTAAAATTGAAAACGAAATAACAAAAGAAATAGTAACATTATTTCATTGAAGACAAAATCAAATATAAGATAGTTAGATGATTTTTTTTAATTATAATCAAAACTTAATTAAGTCTTAAATATATATAAATATATATAAATATATATATATATATATATATATTTTAATTTTCTGAGTTTATTCTATTAAATATAAATTATTTTTTTAATGATTTAACAAAGTATGAATCTAACAAGTAGAGATGAAAACACTTGTTTTTGTTGCATATTACAACAAAACTCACCATTCAAATATTTAGTAAAAGCATTTAAAATCCTATCAACATAATAGTTTAAAAAAAAGTTACCTATCAACAAAACAAAAATAAATTGATAGTTAAATAAAATCATTTTATAATGTTGTTTACATTCTTACAAAACTACTTTAAATAATTTTTATTTGTTTACCAAAATATTAATTCGAGACTTCAAAATTATACAAAACAAAAACCTTACAATCAATCTCAGTTTTCTCCCAAGTCATCCATTCCAGGCTTGCAAAAAAATTTGTCAAAACCTACATGCTTGGAAAAACCATACCACAAATGACCAAACAAACATCATCATTAACTAAACATACATGTTTGCATATATTACCTTACTATTCTCAACCTTCAACTTAAGAAAGTGTACCTTTTACCAAAATTACACATGTTTATCTTTGATTTTCTCACAAAAATATTCTGAAAGCAATATTATCATATAAATTAATATTAACAAAATTATTTAAAATTTTATTTATCTATAGTTATTTTTTCTTAAAATTATAAATAAATTATACAAATTTGTGAAACTAATATTATAACACAAATATTTTTCTTTAAAAATATATTTAAAGTTTAAAAACTATTTTATATTTCAATTATCATTATAATTTAAATTTATATATTATTATTTTTCTACTTTTTGTAATAATGTTCACGTCACTAATTTTCGTGCTGACGCAACACATTAAATAAGAAGTTATCATATATTTTGTGTAGGGGAACCATTACATGAAAATATTAATGTTTGGCTTTTTATGTCATACTCTCTCACCCTAAATTATTATATATGATCCCTTACTGTTACTATTTATAGTATCAATTCATCTTTAACATAGTCAAAAATTTTAATTTATAAAAAGAAAGATATCCTATGCAAAAATTAATTGAGATTCGGAATACATTATACTGTGATACAATAATTTCTCCCAGTTATAACTATTAACTTCTTTGTTCATGTGAAAGTTAAACCATACACCAATGACTTTGCTTCTCTCAGAGAATTTGTTAATATTTTAATGTGAGTTTCAGAAATATGAATTAATATTTTCCTTCCTCGTAACAGAACACAATAAAGAGAGAAAGAACAGAGACCAACCACTGTCTCTTACTTCACACACAATACCTTGATTCTCTCTCTCTCTCTCTCTCTCTCTCTCTCTCTCTCTCTCTCTCTCTCTCTCAATGTGGCACCCCACCAACAGCCATTTCTTTAGCTGAAAGCTTGGTATCCATCAAACACTTATGTCCCATTACAGTACAGGTTGTTAGGGAGAGAGAGAAGGAAAAGAAAGACAAAGGGTATAATTGAGATGAATGTGAGTAGGAGAAGAGTTGGGACTAGATGTAGTGTGGTTGCAGGGTCAGTGTGGGAGAGCAGAATGAAGAGTGATGAAGTTGGTGGTGGAGTTAAGGTCTTCAGGGGAGAACAAGGTTCTGAAGAAGGAGGTAATGGTGCCACAAGATTGAAGAGAAGTCAAACCGGGGGTGTAGTTGCTACTGGAAAGAGAAAATCTTGGAAATTGGAAAATAAACAAATTCAAATAGGCAGAGGAAAAGTAGAACAAAGTAAGAACCTTAATATATCTTCTGATTTGATTAAAAAGAGTGCAAGTCAAGTTAGGAAGGAGAAGAATGAAGGAATTGGTGCTTCTGTTTGTAGTGATAAATTAAGAGGCCCAATTCTCACCAGAAGGAAAAGATCTGAGGTGGGTGAATCATTCAGAAAGAACAAACCAGATAGAATTAAGAATGTTGGTGATGAAGATGGGGGTAATGCAATGCAGGTTAGGAAGGAGAAATCGGAGTTTGATCATGCTGTGGATGAATCAAGGAATGATGAATTGGCTGGTGGGTCTGGAAGAACTGTAAGTGACAATGGAAAGAATGAGAATGATGAAAATAGCAAGGATTTTGGTGTCTGTCTAGAGAAGGTAATTTCTAGCAGTTCAGATGATGCTAGAATGGTCAAGTGTTCACCAGTGCATGTTGGTGGTGATTCTCATGATGATGATGATGATGAAGAAGAAGATGAGGAGGACGAGGAGGAGGTAGAGATGGATGATGAGGACAATGATATTGAGAAAGAGATACAGAGCTATGATGTTAAGAAAATCAATGCAGCAGAATCCAAGGTTGTGAATAAGCCAGAAAAGAAGGAGTTTGTGAATGTACCAGAAAAACTGAAGACTGAAAAGGCTGTGAGTAACCAAAATTTCTCCAAGGCTGATTCAAGTAAGGTCTTTTGAATTTCATTGAACGTTTTCAGTATGATATTTGGGTTTTGGGCTTTTTCCAAGTCTAATTGATCTTTACCATTCAGTTCCAAAGGCAGAAGAGTCCTATAGCTTTCCACAATCACAGAACAAACTGCAGAGTTTAGGTGATTTAGCTACATTTGAGAACTATGCAAGAGTCAAAATAGTCGACAAAATTTATACAATTTCTACCACTCATTCTTTAATATTTTTATATATGTCACTCTTCAGTGGATTTAATCATGTGGAAAGATATCTCAAGATCAGCATTTATCTTTGGGATTGGAACATTCACTATAGTTTCATCTTCTTATGCAAAGGACATCAATCTGAGGTTAGGAATCCTCACCACAGTTCAATTCATTTTGAAGATACACTTTTTCTACTTAATTGACACTACTTGATCATTGATTGTGCAGTCTCATTTCTTTAATATCCTATATTGGCCTTATCTATCTAGCTGTTATCTTCATCTATAGATCACTAATATGCAGGTAATCATAATTAATAATCCCAGCATAGTGGTGAAAAACAAATGACAGAAATTTATTTCTGGATACTAAATTCTTATGATTAATCAGGGGGTTCATAGATGTAGAGAGCACAAGCCATGTACTAGGAGAAGAAGAAGCAATGTGGGTGCTAAAGTTGATCCTTCCTTATTTGAATGAATTTCTGTCACAACTCAGAACCATGTTTTCTGGAGATCCTGGTACCACAATAAAGGTATTTTCTTTGGTCACAGATAGTATGATTTGTTTCCCTTCTTAACATTATACCCTGATAATAAATTTGGCAAGGTTTTTATGAATTGTAGTTGGCAATATCGTTCTTTGTTCTTGCTAGATGTGGCAGCTCCATAACCATTTGGAATATGGCCAAATTCTGTGAGTTGCTAATGCTTTGCTCTCTATTCCATTCCTACACAAAAATGAGCACAACCAATTTGCATGCCAATGCAAAGTTTCTTTGGATTTGCAATGAAAATTCCCTCAATTTTTTTTTCTGTTTTTGATTAATAACCTTGTTCTCACATTGCCTCAGGCTTCTTTGGATTTTTTACCGTGCCAAGAATCTGCTCCTCCTATTCTGCACAGTTAACTACATTTGGTAAAATTCTAAACTAAATGTAACTTTGATCTTGGCTTCATCATTTTTAATACTTAGGATAATTGTAGTAGGTGGCTACTGCTAGGGTGCCAAATATTAACATTGCAGAATTTGTGTGGACCCACACAGTTTGATGGTGCAACGGCTCTTTTGTAGCCTTGATTTTTCTCACTACTGTAATGGATTTAGTGGGCCCTGTAAAGAAAAAAGATTAACACATGTATAGGGTTTAACTAATGATTGAAGACTAAACCTGCTTTAGGATGTGGGAATTGAGACTTTTAATGCATCACATGGATGAGCATCTTTGCTTGTATTCCTCACAGTTTTGGGCCCACTCCTTACAAGTATTGGACTTATCATCATAGGGTTGAGACTTTGGAACACAATTATGAGATAATAATGCTCATCACACACAGACATACATGCCTTTTATTGCGAAACTGCTTCCTGCGTCCTTACATTTGCTTCTTGCACCCCATCAGAATATGTGAATGGACACTTATAGCCTTGTTAATGAAGACAAAAGGGGTTAGGATATTACGAAAAATATTTTCTGGAAGAGACTAGATTGTGGGGGTGTGAAATATCTTATAAAAAACATTTTCCATAAGAAACTTTTGTATTACGGAAAATGTTTTTTATAAGAAATTTTTGTATTATGGAAAATGTTTTCTGTAAGAGATTTTTGTATTATAGAAAATATTTTCCATAAGAGGGTTTTGTATTATAAAAAACATTTTCTATAACAAAAAAACCTCTTACAAAAAATGTTTCCTGTAATACAAAAGGTTCTTACGAAAAACATTTTCCATAATACAAAAGTCTATTACGAAAAACATTTTCCATAATACAAAACCAGGTCTCACACCCCCTCTTCCAAAAAAGGTTTTTCATAATACAAAAAGCTTTTACGGAAAATGTTTTCCATAATACAAAATCCGATCCTCACACCCCCTCTTCTGAAAAACGTTTTCCATAATACAAAATTTTTTTACGGAAAACGTTTTCCGTAAGACATTTCACACATCCTACAACCCATTCCAGAATTTGAATGACACTCTACACCTCTACACCATGCCTAAATCATGTCAAATGAAAACAACTTACCCAGAAACGGTGCATAAGAAGTTTGTTGCAGCACCCTCTACCACCGTAGCTCACCGGAAAATCTACCGACACCACCTAGTCACTGAACCACTTCCCCTTTAGTATATTTTGCCAAGGGTACTTTTGCCATTACAAATAATTGTGGGGGTGCATGAAGCAATTGCGGGGGTGCAGGAAGCAATTGCCCCTCTCTAGTGGTCCTTCACTCCAAAGTCCAAACCCTGCCAAAGGACCTTACTTTCAACGTATTTACTTGGTCAAAAAATTGGAACTTCACTGGCTTTAGGGAGATGAGAATTACTCACCTCAAAGCTAAACCCCTTCTTCATGTACCCATGTTTTAATCCTGCAACTCTGCGTGTGAAAAATAAAAGTCTAAATTATTCTTCTAAATACATTTTCAGGTTATATAGTGTAAAATATATTTTTGGTTTATCTATTTTATTCAAATATATTCTTTGTCAAATTCAATGTAGAAAACAAGAACTCACAGGTAAGAACACTAATAAAGGACAGCAACGAATGTTTTGGAGGTTGAATAAATTATAAAACAGAAAAAACAAAATAGACACTTCTAAAAAATGGGGGTGCAAGGGTAAAATATGGGGTATGGAAGAAGGTGCCCAAAGTTAATTCTACATTAGTGTGATGAACTTTTTCACTTTCACAAGCTAGATCTTATAACTGTTAATTCAATATAATAGTTTGATTGTTCTTATCTAAACGTGGTGAATGATGGCTTATTTTCTTCTAATTTTATATGAAGCAAACTTTTGGATTCGTCGATTCCGTGATGTTTGGGATTCTTGTTCTCACAAAAAGGTTGTGGCTCTTGCCATTTTCGGCCTTGTTTGGAATTTGTCATCACTTGTTGCTCGCATTTGGTCAGGTAACTAAGATCACGTTTGGGTTTAAAAAGTACAATTATTAGTTTCTCAGAGTCACATCTAAGATGTTGAAATAAACTAGTCATTGATTTAGCAACAACCTTTTTGTATAACATTTTGGTATTGAGTAAAAGATATATAGTTCTGTGCCATACACTCACAACTAGGAGCTAATGAATTGTATAATTGCAGTGTTTGTGCTATTTGTGGCCTTTAGATATTATCAACAACATTATTTGGTAAGAAAATGTTGGGGTTAAAGTTAGGATGCAGAGACAGCAACGTGCACCAAATTTATTTGAAGCACAAAAGGTCAAGAAAGGATTCTAAAGAGTGTCAAGATTTTAGTTTTAGTTCTACCAAGTATTTTCTCCATTGTAAAAAAAATGTTATCATTATAAAGGTCATTTTAGTGTTTTTCTTAATAGACCAGCATTGTTAAAAGGGAAAAAGAAATAACTATATGATTTGTAATTAGAATTCGTTAAATATCTTCTTTCAAGATTAGGGTGGCATGCTGCTGACTTGTTTCAAATATGATTGCTTCATATTTGAAGGGATAACGAGATATATTCTTCTTCTTCTTTTCACTGTGTAATAAATCTTTTTTGTGCTTTATAAAATATTTAATTATTATTTTTTATTATTATCTTTTTAACTATGATATTAGTATGAATTATTTATTGGAAACAATGATTAATAGAATCTTATACCATTTGATTAAAAGATACAAATTGTAATTGAAATTAAATTTTGTTCTCTTTAAGAAAAATGATAAAGTTTTCTTTAAGTAAGACTATCAATTTGTCCCTCTTGTTTCTTCTTAAACTAATATTTGCAAGTATTTTTTTTTCTTTTATTATGTCTAGTTTGTATTCTTCATTCATTTTATTTATTATTAATTATGTTTTTTTTAATATTATGATTCATATTTAAGTGATTTAAATATATTAGTAATAGTCTTACAATTCATATATTAAATAGACTTAAATGTCCTATCATATTATATTAGGTCTTTTGATGGAAGGGGGTTTAAGTAATGTAAAATATAGTTTCTGAATCTAACCTCTCTTAGATCTACAATTAAGGTTTCAATCTTTAAATTTCATTTTAAGTCAAATAATATTTAATTTAATGATCTAAAAATTTTATAAAGGTATCAAACATTGATATTGCATTATTGAAATTGGTAAGTGCAAGATGATTTTAAATATATAAATTGTAACAAATGTCACATTATAGTAGGAAAAAATCTAAATAGTTTAGAACTAAAAATAAAATAACTTTGTTTATAAAATCTAAAATTAGTATGGACTATTTTATAGAAACAAAACATGAATTTAAGCCAAAATAAAAATAAAAACATTGCAAAAAAGAGTTATATTGATGTTATTCTAGAAGAAATAATGTTTGATAAAAAAATGTATTTAATAAGTTATTGCCTCTTATAGTTTAATCTCAAATCTCAGTTTCTCATATGATTTTGTCACTTTCTCCTTTTACTTCAACATTCTTTAAAAGAAACACAACAAGACAGTATATCATTTTAGGGCCTAAAGTTTGTAAAAAAAAACCTAGTATTCTTTATATTTTTCATGAATTAAAAAAACACTATGTAGAAGTAAAGAGTAAAAGAAAAAGAACTTACAAACTGGAGAGTGTATAGGAAAACATAACAAAAACTCTTGGTGTATATCAAAAATAAAATAAAGGTATATATATATAAAAAACAACAAAAGAAGAAAATTGAAAAAAAAAAACATACTAAATGGATATGACAAAAATAAAAGACAACACAATTTATTAACGGTCCTCAAGTTGAGAATATATATTTATCATTCCTAACTTGGAAAATAAAACTTTGAACACAATAAGGTGAAGAACTTTTGTGAAATGTCTGTAGCTTGTAGAGAAGAAACAAACAGAAGAAGCTTAATTAAACTATTATTAATATTCTCACAAACAATGTGACAATCCATCTCAATGTGTTTTGTTCGCTTATGAAACACTTGATTTAAAGAATTTTGAATAATTGATTAGTTGTCATCGTATAAGAGAACCAATCTAAAAAAAGAAATGTGAAGGTATTCAAGGAGATAAATGATACATTATATCTCACATGTCGTGGCAGTGAGGACGCAATATTCGACTTCTAAAGAACTTATGGATATAGTAGCTTGTTTCTTGGATTTCCATGATATAATAGAGTTACAAAGATAAATGGAATACATCGTAATAGATTTTCGAGTTTGAGGACAAGTTGTCCAATCTTAGTCATTACAAGCTTTGGGTTGTAGAGTGATGTTGTTGCTGAGAAAAATGCCATGGCCAGGAGTTCTGTTCAGATATCATAAAATGCATAAAGCAGCTTATTGGTGACTAGTGGTTGGCGAAGAAACAAATTGACTTAGTAGATGAACCACATACGTGATGCTAAGGCGAGTATTAATGAGATAAATAAGGTGACATATGAGTCTTCTAAAAAGAGAGGAATTAGTATCACTAAGCTTGTTTGTAGTATCAACATCAGGTTTGAAAGAATGAGCCATAGGAGTGGGAGTAGGAGCATATGTCAACATTCCCATTTCTTGAAGAAGATTTATAGTATACTTGTGATGAGAAACATGTATGTTGTGACTATTACGAGTAACTTCAAACCCAAGAAAATAATGAGGTCTCTAAGGTTCTTTATATGAAAATTTTAGTCAAGAAGATGGGTTATGAAAGATATTTCCTCAAGGTTGTTGCTAGTAAGAACAATGTTGTCAACATAGACCAAAATAGAAATGATAAAATGGTTAAAATGTTTTAAAAATAAAGAATTATCTGTTGATGAATAATTATAACCATGAGAGATAAGAAAATGAGATAGTTTGACATGCCATTGTCTTCCAACCTGTTTTTATCCATAAAGAAAGCGTTGAAGTTTACAAACTTGCTTTTTATTGTGGTGTGGTAAATTTGGAGGAAGTTTCAATATACTTCTTCATGAAGATCTCCATGAAGAAAAGTATTATTGATATCAAATTGTTTTAAAAATTCCTACCATTAACAACAACAACAACAATAAGAAAGAGTCTTAAAGTAGTGATCTTAGCAATTGGAGCAAAAGTGTCAATAAAATCCAACCTTTCAAGTTGAGTGCACCCCTTTGCTACAAGACGAACTTCATGTCTTTCTATGGTACCATTAGACTTATGCTTAACCTTATAGACCCAACAACATCCAATGGTTGTTTTATTAAAAGGAAGATCAATAATGATCTAGGTGTGGTTGGCTTCCCAGGCAACGATTTCTTCATTAATAGCTTGTATCAAGAAGTATCTTTAGAGGTTTCTTCATAGGATTTTGGTTCAATATTGAAAGAGATAGGTATAACAATATTTTTAAAATTTCTTAATAAAGAACTATAACACACAAAAGACTCTATGGGATATATGTTAACATTTTTGTTGGCAGTAGTAGAGATGGAGGACTTAGGAATTGTTTAGAAATCTTCTAAATAGGTAGGGATTCCTCTAATACGTGTAGGTCGTTGAAGATTAACATTCGATTCTATATTAGCATCACAATAAATATTGTCACTATTTAGCACATCATTTCCATTATTATTTTGAACATTAATTATTGATACAGACAAAGAAATGTTATTACGGTTCATGTCAACATCACAATCAAGATGATAATGAAAACGATTTTCGTGAAAAACAACATACCGAGAAATATCAATTTTATGATTTCTGAGATTGAGAAACATGTATCCTTTAGTGTGAGCTTTAAAACCAATGAAAATACCAAGACTGACATGGTTGTCCATTATCTTTCTATTAGAAGTCAAAGTGTTAGCATAGTAAAGACAACCTAACACATGTAATGTAGAAACATAAAAAAGTTTTCCATGCAGTGTTTCATAATAAGATATGTTATTTACCAAAGGTGTAGGTAAAAGAGTGGCATGTAGAGTAACGTAACACCCAAATTTCATAGGCAAATTCGATCGAGAAAGCAAAGCCCTAATAACATTTAAAAGTTGTTGGTGTTTCCTTCTACAATGTCATTTTGTTTAAGAGTTTCAACACAATTAGTTTAATGTATTATACTTTTAGAAGAAAAAAAACTCTTTCATAGAAAACTCAACTCTATTGTCTATTCAAATGATCTTAATAGTACAACAAATTGGTTTTCAAATTTGATTAACAAAGTTTATTATAAGGTCACGAGTTTCAAATTAATCATGAGAACAAAAACCAAGTGAAATGAGTATGATAATCAACAATGGTAAGAAAAAAAAAATCTTTGGCCATTCATAGAGGTAATAAAGCAAAGGCCCCAAATGTCAATATAAGCAAATCAAAGGGTTTTAAAGCATGCAAGTCACTCAAAGAAAAATATATATAATTTTTGTTTACCTTGATGACATATATGACATACATAGTTCTTATCAACTATAATGTAAGGGCGATTGATCTGCATATTGCTTAATCTCTCAATAAAAGGATGTCCCATTTTGTAATGTCCTATGTTTATGATTTTAATACTACATATAGGTTTAGAAACGACAAATTGAATGTTAAAATGTTTAACATCATGCTTATTTAGAATGTACAAACCGTAACACATATCAATTATACCAATCCTCTCTTTTGTTTTCATAAAGATGAGATTGATAAAAAAAAGTTAGTTTAAATATAGAGATGAGATTGAATAAAAAGTTAGGTATATACATGACATTAGTGTTATAGAATTTATCACTAAATTTTATAGTTCTAGAGTGTATAGCATGAACATGTTGTCCGATAGTAAATTAAACAAAAGCATGATTAATAGGGTGATAAGAGATGTAATTAGACAAAGAAGCACACACGTGATCAGTGACTCTGAAATCAATGATCCAATAATTCTTATGAGAGTCAATATTGTTGAACATTAGACGTCCAAAGTCTCTTTAGAGGATTAAATCATTTGATAAAGTTTTGATGATAACAAAACTCAAGTATACATTTATATTTGATGACTTATACACATTGAACAATTAACATTATTATTATTAAAGCAGGAGACACAGGGTCCATAAAGTGATAAGTTTTCTTACTATTACTTTTATGTGTTACTGATTTAATTTAAATTGATTTTATATCATATTGTGTTTTAATGTTCAGATTTGTTCATAATGAAAATTATTCAAATTGTTATGGAATATTTAAATGTGATTAATTGACTTTATATCATATTATGCTTCAACGTTGAAATTTGTTTATAATGGAAATTATTCAAATTATTGATGAGTATCTCAAGTATAATTTCTCTAGGCTATTTTAAATTAATTATTTCAGATACATAATTAATCAAGTTTAATGTAGTTTAAAATATTAGAGAAATATTTCCAGTTTGAGTTTCATACATCAAAAAGTCAAAATTGCTCTATTCAAGCATTCAAACGGCTAGTTTCTAAAAAACTACATATAGAGAAACAATTTCAAGTTGAAGAATAAAAAGAAAAGAAAGAGAAATATATTATACAATACACATTGAAGAACTAAAGTATCTACCACTGAGTGTCTATTGTCAATCTGCTATAGAGAGCATATAGAGTTTTGGATTGTGTGAAACCATTGTGTAATTCTTCACCTTTGTGAAGTAAACCCTTCTGAGCTTTCATTGTTCTCTCTTTTGAGAGTGTTTATTTCAATTTTGAGTGGTCTTGATCTCAGGGGGAGATTGGGACTGGTATAACCTGGAGAGGTTTGTGTACTCGTGATAACCTGGAGAGGTTTGTGTACTCGTTATAACCTGGAGAGGTTTGTGTACTCGTTGTAACCATTTATGATATAGTGGAACCTCTTGAACGATTTGTTCAAGGGAGAACTGGACGTAGCCCGAGAGATTAGAGTGAACCTTTATAAAAGTGATTTATCTGTGCTTATATATTCTTGCCTTGGACAATCTTGCTTGGTGATTTTTATTTATACGAAATTGAGTTCAGGCTTCATTCAACCCCCCTCTTCTGGAGCCATCTGTTCCTACAAATATTATTAGCATAAATGTTACCTTTTGGTGAATTCTGTTGAATAGGTTGAATGGATATAGATCCGATTTAGTTTACTTGAGGTTGTCCAACCGCGTAGTTATTTTGTTGTAAAAGGTTCGTAAGGACTTGATATAGTTGTGAAGTAATACAAAAATCAAAGTTTTCTTGACTCCTTTGATCCTTTTCTCTCACATAATTGTCTTGAATAATTACATTATTGGATTGAGAGGTCTTAGTATCGTAAAACTTATGGCTTGAACACAATAGTTTGTCGCGTCTTTCCATAGTGAACACAAATATTTCTATTGTTGTTATTGCCATTCTTGAAGTATTTGCTATCTAAGTTGAAGGGAAATCGTGCTTGCAATAGCATATGTTTTTTGTGTACCTGTTTCTTCTACCATGAGAATGAAAGAAACCTGATTTTTGTGTTGGTTGGTATTGGCGTTCAAGGTCACGTTATTGGTGTTAACAATAAAGACATTGGTGGCTCTTTCCTCTGTGCCACAAAAGAGAAAATCCTGGTTACAGGTGGGATGGGATCCATGAGAAGAACAAGAACATGGGACTTGATGTTGTTGTATTGTTCATTTAATCCCTGCAAGAACTGCATGGCCTGATCCTCATGTTTCCTCTATATAATGATGGAAGAAACAATGTAAGAACAATTGGTTTGGCAAATACATATGGGATCAAGTCTGAAGTTTTCAAATTCATTCGACGTGGCTTGTAATTTTTTGAAATATTCGGTGATGGGTAAACCCCCCTAATTCAAAGAGGTTGCCTCCATCTACAAATTAGAAACACAAAGAAGATTTTCTTGAGAGTATCTAGCTTTAAGACTCAAATGAAAGCTTTATGGCATCATCTCCAACATCCAATTATGAACCATGCATCAAGTGTGGGTCATCATTAGAAAGGGGAAGATTGTTGGACTTGAAGAGCTATATCAAACCCCAAGAGAAGTTGTTTTAATGACAACGTTGAAGATACTTTGAGTGCGTTAATGTTCGTAGAAATTAACCAATTAAAATCTTGAATAATCGATTAACTTTATTTTCTGAATTAAATACAAAGTTGAATTAATCAATTAACATATCCCATAATCAACTAAAACAGAAAGTGTTGTAATTGTTTTTCCAATTTCAGTGAGAATAATCGATTACCAACTTGAAATAATCAATTAAATGTGTTTGAACATATTTTAAATAAGTGTTTTTTAACTCTATAAATAGAACCTTGATCTTACTCTTTCTAACGAATACTACACTGGAAAGCAAATTGTTTTAGATCTTTCTGAGCTATTTTCATTTGCAAAAGAATGCTTAAAAGTTCACAAAATTTAAAAGGTTGTGTTGTGCTGAAATTCCTTGTGAATTGCTTCTACTATGTAAATCCTAGGTACTTTCATTCCTTTTCTGAGTTATTGGAAAGTTCTAGTGTATATCTTCTTGTCTGATCAAGAGTTGATTAGATTTGTATTCTCTCATTGTATTCCAAGAAAAGAACATATCATCTTGAGTGTGACAAAGAGTTGATCTTATGATTATTTTGTTACATTGTGTTTACTTGCTTGTTGTGAGTGTTTATATAAACACTTGAAGATAGTGGTTTCCAAACTAAGGTTGAATAATTGAGATAGGATGTAAGATCATTTGTGATATGAACCAATAAAAAATTCATGTGCAATCTTTCTCTTTCTCTATGTTCTTTATTAGTTGTTTCCCAAATTAATTGCATTTATTTTTTTTCAAATTGAAATTGTTTTAAAGAACTTGAAGAAAGGGTAAATCTTTTTGCAAAAGTTTTTTAAAAACCAATTCTTCTCCTTTTCTTGGCTTAGCTAAGTCACCCATACATTTCTAATAACGTGATCAAGATTCACTTGTTATAGGGTTTTACAAGTTGGTGTAAAATCTTATAGGATTGAAAATTAATCGTTGTTATTCCTCAACCAAATTAAAACCTTTCTAGTGTAGAGTTTCTAACAAAGTGCTATACTTTTTAACACCAAAAAGATGATAATATAGATAGGGTCAATTGACCCCAAGTCATCTCCCAGCGAATCAAATTGTAAATTTAATTAAACAATGCTCAAAACTAATCTATAAAAAGTAAAAGTTAGAAAAAAAGAAAAAAACAATAAATTAAAAGGGGAGTTGATATTGTTTAGTAGAGAATGTAAAAGACAAGATAAAATAATTAAATAAGTAGGTTAGCTGTGGATCCTTCACTGGTTAACCATCTCACTATCATTCTTTCAATTTTTACACAGTTAAACTTAATCAAACAAATGTCAATTAAATTTAACAAAACCTAATAAGCAAAATAAGCGTATACCAATATATTCAGTATCTCACTCGCCTCCAAACATCTACTCATGAGATGTCTATCTTTTACCTCTTAAATTAAACAAACAAAAATTTATTAGAATTAAGCAAACCAACTAAGAATTTCAATTAAAGAAAAGAATTAAACTCTCAACAAGTGTTAAAAAATAAATCCTTAACAAAAACCAGAATTTAGAAATATTGTCACAAAAAATTTATTGAACATAAACCTCATAATTCCTTGAGAAATTACGAGAGTCACCTAGAAAGGTTTAACCTTACATGTATAAGACAAAAATAAGAAAATTACATAAAAGAAATAAAACTAAGTCTAGAGTGTATTATTCCCCACTTTCTTTCTTTCTTTGAAGCTTTATTTAAATGTCTTTTCTTCTTCACGTATTTTAGATCCAAATACTATTTTCTAATCATCCTTAATATAATTTGTTTCCTTCTTTGTTACAGATTGTCTTGGAAATATTTTCTTTTCAATCTTGTTCTAGATTTTCTTTTTCGCTTATCTTTTATATAATTTATTTTTAATCTTGTCTCAAATATGCAATTTGAATTTTATTAACTAGTCCCAACACAATCGAATTGTTGCAAGAAATATTGTTAAAGATTTGAAGGAGATTTGCTCTAAATCAAGTAAGAATTGTAGAAGATTACTTTGCTGAAAAATTTGAAGAATATCTTTGCAAAGGATTTGATTGAATTTTGAATTTGTTTCTTGAGAAAGCAACAAGATAACAAAATCCACATCTTTCCTTTTAAAAAAAGTACACTCTCTATTGTAGACGGTCTAGGAAGATCGTCTAATGAGATTGTCTCTTGAAACTGTCTAGTCATTTGTCATCATAATTGTTTAGACTTCAAAATACTTTAATTCTTCATTTGAAATGTCATCATTATAACACATAATCCCTATAGATAATTAGAAACAAGAAAAGTGAGAAAATAAGCTTAAAATCCAAGTTTAGCCAAAAATATTAATTAAGGTCCAACTAATCATGATTAGGTAAGTCTTATGTAAAATAGTGAGTTTATTTTTAATTACAAGTCTAAAAAAGTTAAGGTTAAGCACTCTAAATGTAAATAGAAATACACTAATCAAAGAATATTCAGCTAAGTCAAGAGTGACTTGTGTCAAGAATACTCAAGGGATTAACTAGAAATGACTACAAACCCAAATAAATAATACTCGAAATGTACTGTGCAAAATTAGTCTTTCTGTGAAACTCAATCTGAGGATTGAGAATTGGACGTAGTCTGTGATAGATGAATCAGTATAAAATATGTTGTGTATATTCTCATCTCCTTCATTTAATTTAAGTTGTATGTCATTATTATTTATATTAACTTAAGAAGGAGAACAATGTTGAAAATAAATTAATGAAAACATTTTTAACTATCAAGATCGTATCTATTGTGCTCCATCAAGCGTAACAAGTTTTAAAAAAAATCATTATGAAAACATTTTTTTTAAGAGTGTTCAACTTAATAAACAAGTCAATTGCTTGTGTTTTAAACTTATTACCTACATTATCTTATAACTAAAAGTCTAAAAAAATGAAAACTATCGTGTGAGTGTTCGTAAACAAATAATATTTGAAAAAAAATTTAAAATAATATTTAAAATACAATTCAATATTTTCTTCATGTGTTTTTTCTATTTTCACAATATATTATCATATTTTAATAAATTAGTAAAAAATATAATTTGGTAAAAAAAATATTATTATATTTTAACTTGAATAATCTCCAATAAAATAAAAATTTAACTATAATATTAGATCAACGACATAAATAAATATAAGTGTATAACAGGTTTTATGTTGTAAAAGCTAAAAATAAAAATATTTATAACTTTTACAAATATTTTAAATTAAATAATACTAGAAAGTATATTTTTATTTAATTTAATTTAGGTATGAAGTAAATTTCTTTAGATGATATTTTTCAACTCAAAAATACTTACAAACACATGAAAAACATGACCAACCATTTGTAAGAAATAAAACTAAGAAAATCATAAACATAGATAAAATGATAAAATAATTTTTGAGAAGGAAAAAAACAAAAGAAAACACAAAAAAAAAAAAAAAAAAAAAAAAAAAAAAAAAAAAAAAAAAAAAAAAAAAAAAAAAAAAAAAAAAAAAAAAAAAAAATTTAAAAAAAAAAAAAAAAAAAAAAAAAAAAAAAAAAAAAAAAACATAGAATACAGCATGTAATGATGATATAGAGGAAAAAAAAGACGAAAAATAACCACAAATACATTTCCTAAGACGTTGAGAAAAAAACATTATAAAAGGCTAAAATATCTTATTATCAGTTCTTTTTCAAAGTTTTACAGAATCGACATTATTTAAACATCATTTTTAAAAGCCAGTAGTCATCAAATTGATGAGGAAAGTAGTTTAAAAGATTACAGTATTTTATTTAGAGTTATAAGATTACAGTATTTTATTTAGAGTTATGAAATATAAAAGAGTAAAAAAAAGAAAGCATATGTAAATTATTAAGGAATGTTAGATATTGTGATTTATTTAATTAAAATAAAAAATAATAAAAAAATATTTAGCAGAAGTTAGAATTACACTATTTGTTATCATAGATCAAACAACCTCACAGTTTCCTTCTTCCTTAGCTAGGGTTCTTTGCATCACCCTTCATCCGCTTCTTAGCTAGGGTTCGAAACCACCACCGTCCCCTCCGCCACCAAACATCACTTCGAAGCCACTAACCGTCTTGCCGCCGGAGACGTGTTCGGAGGATTTGGTGAGTTTAAGTTCGTGAATGATTTGAATGCTCCATTTCGACAATATCCTTGTGTTTTACCACGCGTTATAGGTTGAACGGATACCGCATACTGTGATTTGTCTGTTATTTTGAGATTTGAAATTTGAGATCGAGAAAGGAGTTTCAGCGTTTTATCACCGTTGTTGAAACGCCGTAGCGCTAGGGTCTGAGAGACTCTGAAATCACGTTCAATTACTCCGCAGAATATCCTTTTTCTCTGCTATCCTTAGTTAGCTTACCTTGACTAATTTCAAAGCCTTCTTTGAGGTAACGTAAAGAAAAAATGTGATTGGAAATCAGGGTACGTACCTTTTCAGTGTAGGTCCAGGTGCCGTACTGTAGAAGATTCATGAGCTTCTAGTGAATAGTGTCGTTGATATTGTTGTTTTAAAAATTAAGATTTTGTTTATGTAACTGATCACAGTGACAATTCTGATAGACTATTTTCATTTGTTAGATTCAAGGAAAAGAATTATGGAATAGCTGTTAGGCTACGTCTGGTTTGACATCAAGTCTCGAATTCACACCAGTGCAGGTTAGCATCGTCTTCAACTTGTTTTGCAATTCCGTACTAAATTAACCTAAAACTTCAACTTGTTTGCACCCCCTCTTCATCCATTTCGTTTCAATCCACAGACACGGTTACTTTCGAAGTTCAGTTCCTTGGGATTCATTCATTTTATTACGTTACTTCATGCTATTTTTTTGAGTGAACGAGAGTTTCACTGTCTAGATAGCGACCAACTTTGTGGGTTGGTTTCCTATATAATGTTCCTTTTTGTTCGCGACACTGTTTTTTGCTTGGCTTTCTATGTAGTATTCCTTGTTTTATTTTCCAATTTTCTGTGGTTTGTGTTGTTATCCCTTTGTTTCTGGATTTTGGTTTTGTTGCATGGGTATGATGCAGATGAGTGTTGTTACCGATTCTCCTGTGCATTCGTCCAACAGTGATGACTTCATTGCATTTCTTGACGCTGAACTTGGTGCAAGTTCACCCGAATCATTGCCAGATAAAGAGGTTGAAAACCAAGATGAGCTTGAGAGTGTCAGGTGCTCTTCATAACCTGCTTTTTTCATTTTATTGTATGTGCTCTGGTATGAGTTAAACAACTGTTGTCAAACTTTTGTTTCTCAAATTTCAAATTTGTAGAGTTTGTTAGATGCGAGTGTGACATATTTGTACATCAGGTTGTGATCTGTTAGAGGACTAAACATTCTTTAGATAGAGTACTGTGGTGGCTGAATATGATTTAATGAAAATTAGGTTTTTGATAGTGATGAAATGGCATACAGTTGGTCCGTGCTGACCCCGTCTATTTGAACAAGGCTTTGTTCATTTTGTTTTTAACTGTACTATGTGGTGGTTCAGGCTTCAGAGTTCGAACAAATTATAGTCATAGTTGTTAACTGCAAATTGTGTTGCAGTGCTGGGCTGCTTGCTACCCATTTTCAGATCGTGTCTCATTTTCATGGTGTGCTTATTATATGATTTTGCAGAGCCCACAGTACTGTGTTCTATTAGGTTTATTTTAGTGGACAATTTGTATTTTCACTCCCTTGTTCAGGGTTCAAATTTCAGCCCTATTTGAAACAATCGTGTGCCCTTGTGTCTCTGAAACAGGTTTCGTTTTTCTTGTACCGTCTCTGTCCATTTCTGGCATATTGTGGTACCTTCAAGGTGTTTTTGGCTTTGCTCTGTTCTCTGGCACTTTCTATCTCCTACATTCTGGTCTGTATTTCAGTATTTCTGTTCAGTTCACTGTGTCACTGTTCCCTGCTATTGTTCAGATGGATCCAGAACCGTGACTTTGAGGAGGGAAAGTTACTGAGGCTTTCCCTTATTTTTGGATAAGTAAACAGGAACTTATATAATGTCTTATGCAATAAGTCACCAGCAGCCTAATGGTGAAATAAGGGGAAGTGAGCGTGCCTTTCCCTCAAAGTCCCTTAATCCCTTTTCCTCTCAGACATTATTATGCCCCCTTCTTTCTGTTGCAGTAAGCATTCTCTCTCACAGGTCTTTTTCTATTTCTTGACTTTCTAGGATTGATTGTCTGTTTCTGAAAAATGATAAAATATCATAACGAGTGGTTTTAATTATGTTGGGGCATTGCTTATATGATAGTTAGGATCACATTGAAATAAGAGTTTAGGATCTTTACTGCATCCTTCTTTCCTCATTCCTCTTCAACTATGTTATTGGATTTATATTACTACATGTCAAGGGGGTGTAGCTTAGTTGATTGAGCAGGGTGCGTGAGTTTTTGTAATATGTTCAGTTCCTACAATAAAAAAAATATTACTACTTGTTAGGCTTTTTTAATAACTGACAGTAAGCGTGCTTTATCTGAGTTTTGCTTTGAATATTTTCTGCATTGTATGAACTCTTATTTTTACTTGTATGTGGAATGCAAACCAATTTGCATTAACCCTAGAGGGTTGCTTTTGGTGCATTTATGTTGCAGATATCATTCTGACAGACGATGCTAAATATTTTTTTTGCTTCATTTTTTGGTTAAATTTCATTAAGTTATACTTCAACTGATGAATTAAAGCAGAATTAAAAGACGTAAAATTGAAAGCACTGAAGAAACGGAGGAGTCTACTTCAGAAGGAATCATCAAACATACTTTAGGTAATTTTGATTGCTTTAGTTCTTTCTTTGTTATCTTCGAAAGGAAACAGAATCATTCCCCCCTCATGTGAAGCTGAGCATGATTAAAAAGTTTATTAATCCATTGTTTCCCTTTTAGAACAAAAAAATCAATTTATAATTAAGTTTGCAATATGTTTCTCAGTTTTATCTATATGTGTAAATATCTCTTAAACTAGTTCACTGGTTGAACCTAAGCTTGTCTAACTAGCATTGCCATCAGTAACTTGCTTCACTCAAATGATTTTTACCCTCTTCACTAAGAAACATTAATAATTGTTTTTTACTGACCTTGTCATGTTTTGAGCAATTATACACAGCAGACAGGTTCCTTGTATACAGTCCACCCGACAGCTTTTCTGTGGGCCCATGTATAACAATAACTAGACGTTGAACTTAGTTGTAATGACTCAAATTCTGCACGTTTGTGCAACTATTAATATGGTTCTTATTAAACAATCATTTTGTTTAGGAAAGTTACATAACTTTTTTTGTTGTTGCAGAGCCATCTATCGAGGTAGATGAATGTCCGCATCCTGGCTCATTTGGAAGTATGTGTATACGTTGTGGGCAAAAGTTGGATGGGACATCTGGTGTGACATTTGGGTACATACATAAGGTATCCATTGTTTCAGATTGTTATCTAGTGGAATTAAAATTTTAGTTTTGGATAGTGGTTACTGCATCATGGCACAGTTTTTTGCAATTTTGGTAATTTGGATTAACCTGAAATAAGTTCTAGAATGTTTAATAGTGATTTCCTTGTTTAGTAATTGTTATCCATTTTGAATAAAAAGTGTAGTGGTGAACCTGTTGCACCGCTCATTTCTGGTATATTTTATTATTAAAATTCCTATAAGAATTAAAATATGTTGTGCTGGTGTATTCATCCAAAAGTATTCGGTTGAATCTAAGGATTACATGTGCCACAAGAATTTGATGGTGTTGGTTCTATAGACATTATAAATATCCTTTAATCTTTAATATAAAAATCCTATTTTTTTTTTCATGATTTGGTTAGCATGATGGTTGGCTAAACAAATAATAGACGTAACCTAGCTAGTTACTTAATTTAGCTGAATAATAGTCAATTAAACATGATTGAAAATGTCTATTTTCAGGGACTGAGACTACATGATGAGGAAATTTCTAGATTGCGTAATGCAGACATGAAGAGTTTGTTGTGTCGTAAAAAGCTCTACTTGGTTCTTGACCTAGATCACACACTGCTAAATTCCACTCTCCTTGCACATTTGAGTTCGGAGGAGTCACATTTGCTTAATCAGACAGATTCTCTACGAGGTATGTGTAAACTAATGTGTTTTTCCTTCTGGTAATTGTTATCAGTATTCTAAATCAGGAGCAGTTTTGCTTAGCAGTGTTTTTTGTTTTAATTACATCATTGATATCAATTAATCGATTTTGCTGGTGCCATGTTATCATTTTAGATGTCAGACTGTCACATCAATGCTAGAGATCTACTATAATTGTACTATGTTGTGATTACAAAATCTGTTACTGAAATGTTTGCACTATTTACCTTTGATGTTCTGGGTTCTTATTGCTTATTATGGATGTTGCCTTTCCTAACTTTTATGTAATGAAATCATAGATGTCTCCAAAGGTAGCCTCTTCAAATTGGAGCACATGCATATGATGACCAAGTTAAGGCCCTTTGTCCGCTCATTTCTGAAAGAAGCTACTGAAATGTTTGAGATGTACATATATACCATGGGTGATCGGCCATATGCACTGGAGATGGCTAAGCTACTTGATCCTCAAGGAGAGTACTTCAATGCTAAGGTTATTTCTCGAGATGATGGGACTCAGAAGCATCAGAAGGGTCTTGATGTTGTGTTAGGGCAAGAAAGTGCAGTCCTAATTCTTGATGATACAGAACACGTGAGTGCATTGCTAGTCTCTGACTTGTACTGCTGAGTTACTTAATTGAAATGTTTGTTTGATAATAGTTATTTTATGTGGGTGATATTCCTAGAATGTTTTCCTTCTAGTCTATATGAATAACATATTTGCATATACTAGTCAATTTCTTTTTATTTATAATTAGTTCATTCACAATGGAAGAAAATATTGTCTTTCAATTGCTAAATAGCATTGAAAGACATGTCTTCCGTTCATCCGTTATAAGTAGTCTTCTAGGACTCAACTTTGGTTACTTCTAAATATAAATGTTTCAATTTGAATGAAATAAATGAACTAAATTCTATAATATGAATGAAAAAGTTATACCCAATGGTTGATATGTAGGAGCATAAGAAGTTAGCTTTACTTGCATTTGCATTTGGTGGTGCTAGAATGGCTTAGGCTGAGTTTGTCATAAAAAAGAATAGGATAGCCTTTTCCTGTGTCTAGAGGTCTTTCAGAAATCATTTTATAGATTTGACTAGTGACTGCATTTTTTTATACCGCATCATTGGTACAAAGTATCTACCAGCTATAGATAACTAATCTCTGGTGAAGAACTTGACTGTTTACCTAGCTTTAGTGGGTACCATGTTTTTCCCATTCACAAGACTCAACCAAGACCTTACTTTAGGATGCTAGAGCATTTTCAACTTTTTGTTTGTTCATACATTTGAAAAAAAAAAAGTTTCTAATGTATTATTGTTAGAGATCAGACTATTTTAACGTATTTATATGCATCCCTGTTTTTAATTTCATTATGGTTGAACTTTTTGTCCTCTCTACCTTATATAAGCACATGGTTGAATGTTTGATGTCCGAAGATGTTGCAGCATTGCCCCTCCCAAAAGGCCTTGAAGGCAACTTAATTAGCAATTTTAGCTGGGCACAATTGATCTTGTGTACTATTATTGTCATGGGTTCATATCTTTCCCTTGTGATGGTTTTAATGTAATGGTTAACCTGGTTATTTGTAAACTGAATTTGTAATGAAGTTCACTATAGAAACCTCAGTTTAAGATGTTCCAAGACTAAGATCTACTCATTTAACATTTTCGGTGCCATTTGTCATTTTGAATTTATGAACTAAAATTGTTTCCTTTTAATGGGATGAATGAAAATGTTCCTACTAAATGTTGCAGGCATGGATGAAGCATAAAGATAATCTTATACTGATGGAAAGATACCATTTTTTTGCTTCGAGTTGTCGACAGTTTGGTTTCAATTGCAAATCCCTTGCTGAACTGAGGAATGATGAAGATGAAACTGATGGAGCGCTTGCAAAAATCCTCAGAGTGCTCAAGCAAGTCCATTGCACATTCTTTGATGTATGTTGCTCATATGCCATCCTGATTAAATGTTTGTTATTTCTGATATAATAATAAAATTGTGTGGCTGGAACCCTTTGTAGAAACATCAAGAAGGTGATGATGATCTTGTTAACCGAGACGTGAGGCAGGTAGTTATGCTAATGATATTTTTAGTTAGTTTAAGAATCTTAAATTTGAGATTCCCTTTACTAAGTCCTAACAGTCAATTCATGTTTTCAAGGTTTTGTCATCAGTTCGAAGTGAAGTCTTGAGCGGATGTGTGATTGTTTTCAGCCGTATTTTTCATGGTGCATTGCCTTCTCCGCGGAAGATGGCAGAGCAGATGGGAGCTACTTGTTTGGCAGAAGTAGATCCATCTGTGACACACGTAGTTGCTACTGATGCTGGAACTGAAAAGTCCCGGTGGGCACTGAAGGAAAAAAAGTTTTTGGTTCATCCCCGATGGATAGAGGCTGCAAATTATTTTTGGGAAAAGCAGCCTGAGGAGAACTTCATCATCAAGAAAAAGCAGTAGGCATTTTCCTTGTAGTATCAAACAGTGCTGTGTTCATAATTGTTTGCTTACCATAGTGACCCAAGGTATTTGAAGTATATGCAATACCCAACCAACAGCCTTCTAACTATGAAACATGAACCATTGACTTACAATTTGAATAGAAAACAACCATTTTTATCTTTATCTCGTTTGCTTTTGCACTATTTCTTGAGTCATGGTTGTATTCACGAATGCTTACGATGAAGTTTTTGCCGTGGAGTCTGCGAAAATCAAGCTTTAGATCGGCTGCTGCTTATTAGTAAGTAGTTACTTGCAGTAGGTGCTGTGAAGAGCATTCTTTTTAGTTTGAGCTCATTGTTGAAGCATGCCAATGATAAAATGTTTTTGCTGGTCCTCAAGAGTTGTACTACAGGTGTGTCAAAGTATTTCTGGGAGTTACTTGAGTCCTGGAAGGAAATTCCACGTTACTGCTTTGATTGAATTCCCCCACCTTCCTCTCCAGTAAGGATTCGAGATGGGATGATTATATTGGAGAAAAAATATCTAGTTTTTACAAATCTCGGTTTGTAAGTTTTGTATGTAACAATTTATCATGGTTTAAGCCATTGATCTCTTCAATATTTTTTGTCAACTTCAACTGTTGTAACTGTCTTTTAACACATGGTTTTTTTATTCACCTCTGCCAAATGAAACCGAAAAAAGAAAGATGTTTAGCCGGACGGATTGTGCAACCTCGGGAATAGTTGTTTTTTTTTTTTCGGAAATATGAAAGGCAAATGGTCAAGTAAAGATGGTTGGATTGTGAGCTTCCACGCTTCAATGCTCTGACAGTGTTTGATGAGTTATTGAAGAAGCATCCGAACTTGGGATGTTTGACTCTGACTCGTGAGACTTTTCATGTTTATTTTTGCTTGTCGATTTTGGTCATTTGTTAGTTCTTTCTAACACGTCTAGCGAAAGATAGACACGGTCTGTATGTGCCAGAAGCAAATTTAGATTGATTTACATACTTTAGAAACATATCTATTATGATTACTTCCCTCAAGTTCACCACCCTAAGATCAACTTCTTTCTCAACACAAATTTATCAATTGACCATAACTAAACCTCTTGATGCAATGTTCCTTATCCTTTTATTCACCTTTAAAATAACAACATTTGTAAACTCTAAAAGAGAAAGTAACGATTTGCCAATAATCAAATTAACCTTCTCCTTATCATAGTTAATATTTTATCTTTCCATTTTTTGAAAACTCATTTTGATTTTCGCTATTATAGGATTTAGATATTTTCTTTAGGACCCCTTTTTAAAAGCTGAACCCCCAATTAATTGAAAGGTAATAAACCTTATGAAGTTTAGAGTTCAAGAGATACACTTACCAATAGTAAGCATTTATAAGAATACAATAATAACTTTTCTCTCTATTATGTAGTTGTAAGTGCGGAAAAAAATAATGAGAGAGAAATAGGAAAACAAAAAGGAGAAAAGAAAAATAATAAACAAAGAAAGAAAGACAAGTTTTATATTATAGAGTGACTCAATAGCACATATAGATATATATGTGTGTGTACCTACACATGTATGTATGTATGTATGTATGTATGTATGTATGTATGTATGTATGTATG
>Ga0099824_1002642_pt1 | contig 26256 bp, 17 predicted proteins | sample SiratrowhiteBW_FD_76837 | JGI IMG/M metagenome (GOLD analysis project Ga0099824, IMG submission 76837) | Root nodule microbial communities of legume samples collected from California, USA - Siratro white BW | ecosystem: Host-associated > Plants > Roots > Nodule | place: USA: California...
AAAAAAAAAAAAAAAAAAAAATAAAAAAAAAAATAATAAAAAAAAAAAAAAAAAAAAAAAAAAAAAAAAAAAAAAAGCTGTTTCAATGAATAGGAAAAATTAGTAGTCTATGATTATTTTGACAGTTTTTGCATTTTCAGCTTCAATCATATAAATACTATTTCTTCTTGAGTAAAAGTTGATCTTTCTGTTGCATCTAAACCAAACTATTTATATTAAAATTTCATTTCAGCATCCAAACAAACAAAAAAAAAGTTCTGATAATATTCAGTATTAATAATAATCGATTACACATAAGGACACCCAAAAGGTAACATCCCTTAGGTCTTTAAATTATAGCCAAAATTGATTTGAATCACTAAATGTTGAAAAACGGTAGAGTCCGTCTCTGATCCTGTATCCCATTTGAACTTCACAGGGACGAAACCCACCGCATTTCACCAAACCCATCAATTTTAAAAGTAGGGACTAGAACAAATCTAAACCAAATCTTAAGAACCTAAAACAATTTCAACTAAACAATGACAACAAATTGCAATTGCCTTGTCAGAATCCTGGCACAGAGTGTGGCGGCCACTAAACATGGCGGCAAGCATCGAATCGGGCTCCCGCTGTGTGAGAGTATCCGTGGTGGTGCAGAATTTCTTGCCTCCTGCGAATAAAATGGAGGAAGGAAATGAAGGGAAAAAAGAGAGGGTGAGAAAACGGCGTCGTGTTGAGAGGGAAGGGAAAAGAGGGCTTACCGATGTTGAGGCGAACGACGGAGGATGAATCGGATTGGAAGTCCTTCATCGTCGCGAAGAGAAAGAGAGAGAGAAGCGCCACACAAAGCCGACGCTACGGCCACTTTACTGTGAGAAATTGTCTCGGCGACAGAACACAGAAAGTCACGATATTTTTGTGATTTTCAAATAAAATTTAATTTTAATTAAAAATTAACATATAGTTAAAATTTTATGATGATATATATGTTTTTATCGGAAACAGTAATTAATTAATCTTAATACAATTAAACTTTACTATGTTTTCAATATTATAGTATCTGTTTACATTTTCCGTTAATTAAGTTTTAATTAAAATAAATTTTAAATTTAATTAAAAGTTAATAATCTTTTTTTTTTCTGTTCACCTTCTTAAACAGATGAAGTTTAATTAAAATAAAACATAATCTTTTGGTTTTTCGTAAAATTTAAATTTAAAAATCACAGCCACACTTTACAGTTTACAACTCATAATATCGATTTTGAGTTTTAATTTTTTTTTTAATGTTAGCTATGCATTTTTTTATTTCTTTTTCATGATTAACATTTTTATTTACCACCATCCACCACTTTCTAATTATTTTATTTGCAATCAAAATTTTGAAGAGATTTGTACAAAATTTAAAGATAATTTTTCATTTAAATGGTATTAGTGTTATAAAAAATTGTGTTAATACCGAAAAAAATTTAGTGTTAATTAAATTTCATTTTGATTTAACTACGTGTTTAGATTTATTGTGGACTGCTGAATTATACTATCATTCAAACATAAAGGTTTCTAGGAGGAGAAAAAGCACAAGAGGAATGACTTTCCTATGGATTTACTAGGTTTGTAAGATTATTAAAAACTATCTTAATATAACTAAAATTGTTAATTCTGAGTAGATAAAAAAGATTTTAACAGACTATATATTTATTAATATAATGAAATTTAATAAATATAATTAGGTCAGTTAAATTTAATTAGATTTTATAAATACAAATTATATTTCAACATAATTTTCGACTTGTAAATTTATCATCAGGTTCACTTTGAGAAGACAAAAATGGTTCAATTTTAAGTTTCCAAATTATGAACCAAATTTATTTATTGAATAACTCATAATTTAATTAAATCATTACATACGGTTATATCTTATCGTCCAAAGTCAAAGGTGTATTAATGTAAATTATTAAATATATTTTTGAATATTAATATTCTATGTTTAATCCTTTTTGAAGAAAAATAATATTTTTATTTTAAAATTTAAAAATATTATAATTTTTTTTATACTTGTACTATAGTATAAGTTTGACGATTCCATCTAATATATAATTGTAATACTATCAGTAGTGACCGATCGAGACTCACCGATCACAACTTAAATATTCACCCATGTTGACTGAGCAACTATTCACTGGATACTACGAAAGTTCAATTCAGCCTACGGTCAATCATTGTTAAACACATGGCACTACTAAGATACATATGACACTCATGCTTCTTCCTGCACTTCCATAACGAATTCCTGCACCTCTATACTTTTTTAAATTCCTATTTTATACATAATGAAAAGACTAAAATGCCCTTCGTCTTAAAAGAGAAAGATAAAGGCGGTGGAGGTGTTGCGTTTGTCACAATTGAGACGTTGATAAAGGTGGAATGTGAGAGTAATGTAGAGAGATTAGAAAGGTGGAAGAAGATCGTGGTAAGTGTGGCTGAGGAAGGAGGTTGTTGTTGGGAGGAGAAAGGAGGTTGCTCCGTTTGTCCATTGTTGACGGTGCGTTTTAAATTTTTTTTCTATTCACGGGATCTCCAACCCGCAATGTTAATATTTTTTTCAATTCGTTGCGAGATGTACAACCCGTAACTATTTTTGTTGTACCTTCACTATTGCGAGGTGTACAAACTGCAATGTAAAAATTTTTAAAACTAATTGTGGGTTGTACAACCCGCAATGTGTTTTTGAAAATTTTTTCTTTTGCGGGTTGTACAACCCGCTATTCATTTGTATATTTATTTGTTTTTTAACTTAGCATTAATTGTATATTTTTTTTTATTTGGTTGTGTAATTCTTTTGAATGAATTATGTAGTCTATGATGGAAGGAGACATCTGCAGAAAATTTTCCGAAGAAATAGATAAAATATCAGAAATGGAACAATCATATCAAAGTGTTGTCATGGTTAACGAACATGAGTGTGGCTTTCATTTTTCAACAAATGAGGTAAATGAATTTGGTTACACTAAATTTTGTTATTGGATAAATTGTGATTGTTACTAAATTTATGTCCCTAAAATTTTTATGAATTTTATATTTAGGTATTTGTTACTAGAGATCATTTACTTGAACGGGTTTAGAAGGTTGCTTTTTCTCTTGGATTTGTGGTTGTCATATTGAGATATAATAAAGCAACGGGTCAACAAGAAAGGAAGACATTTGTATTATTGGATTGTGAAAAGAGTGGAAAATATAGAAAATACAAGAATGATTTGGAGGTTACCATTATAGGGACAAGAGAGTGTGACTGTCCATTTAGATTGTGAGGTAAACCTATTCCAAATGGAGAACGTTGGGTGTTGAAAGTCATATGTGGCTTACATAATCATGATCTTGCTAACACATTAGTTGGACACCCTTATTCCGAGAGATTAAAACATGATGAGCATGCCTTGGTTGTTGACATGACAAAAAGTCTTGTGAAGTCGTCCAACATATTGCTGACTTTGAAAGAGAACAATAAAGACAATGTGACAACAATCAAACATTGTTGTTGTGTCCTCAGATCTACCCATGGATTACCATGTGCTTGTGTAGTAGCTAGATATCAATTTGGTGTGATACCACTTAACGAAGTTCATGTTATGTGAACTCGACTAAGCTTCTCAAACATATCATCAGGTCAGTCATCTTCTGAGTTGTCATATCAACAAGAATTTGATGTCATTGCTAATACAATTCATGTTCCTAATACTCATGTAACTAATTAAATTTAATCCAATCACCAACACAGTACAGGAAATTATAAATATCTTACCTCACCAGTCCACAGTTTAAACGCAATATGATCAGGGTAACTAACCAAAACAGAATGATCAGAAGGGCCACCTAGGAATCCCCCTGCCTCAACAGCTTCATCACGTCTGTTTCCTCGCCTTACAGAGGTTGTCGGTCTCTCTCGACCTCCTCTAGTTCTTCCCATAGTTCTGAAACAAAGCAAAGAATATTGAAAATCAAAGGTAGGCAAAAAACACTGCATTGTGGGTTACCCAACCCGCAACGACAACTATCACCGGCAAAAAACGGTCACCACCGGCATCCTCCGCCATCACATCTTATATCTTTCACTCCAATATGATATTAAACATACAATACACCTTACCTTTAGTCCAATTGATTATATAATTGACAATTTGATATGTGGTGGTGCCTTTGGTGGTGTGCGTGTTGTGGAGGGTGTAGCCCACGATTTTCTCGAGTAACAGGGTATGGTGCAATAGGAGAAGCTACAATGGTGGAGGTGCAGCAATAATGGACGTGGAAGAAAAGTTCGAGGTGCAGGAACGATCGTATGGAGGTGCAGGCTTGCCAGACTGCTAGAGGTGGGAGGGTGGAGGTGGGAGTGAGGGATCTGCTAAGTGAAAGGGGTAAAGGGTAACATTGGGTTTTAAAAAATTTTAAAAAGATAATTTCGTAAAAGCACAGTTAGTATGATGGTGCAGGAAGTCATTATGGAGGTGCAAGAAGAATCACTCAACATCTTGAATAAGTTGGGCCTTTAGCCCAATTACCTAAGGCCCCATCCAAACTCCTATGAAAAAAAATGTGATTTCAAGAAATGAGGTACTGTTATTCTAATCCTATTCACCCTACGTTACTCAGATTCTTACTGACTTGAACGACGGAGTGTCTACACGACTTCATCCCAGGATCCTGAATAGTTGATGGAACATTGGAGACGTAACTAGAACTTGAGAGAAGTTGTTGATGACCAAAATACCTATTAGAGTTTAGGAGCTGTTGAAGATGACAACACACCTGTTTTGTTAGGACTACACGATCTTGCAATAGCAATCCCCTTATTTTCATTATGTATTAAAAACTGTTTGGTGAGAAAAAATTAAATGAATATAATAGATAATTTATTTAACATCATATCAAAAATAAAGAATTTATGATTTTTCTTTATTTGAATAAAAGAAACTTAAATATTATATAAGAAAATAGGATTATTAAATGATCATTCATATATATAACATCTTATAGACATATTCATATCTATTATTTCGCATAAGTGAATGCTATTAGATTTTTTTTCTTCTTCTACGGATATGATAATTCATAAGTTGCTTGAATATTTTTCTCTTTCTCTTTCTCTTTTGTAGTCGTGGGTGACATGTCAATTTTCTTTTTCTTGATATGATATATAGTCCATAATATTTACACAAATAGCATGATTTCTATTGAATGTCAGAATTCATTTTTCATAAAGCTGAACCGTGATTTGTGATTAATTTGGTGTTATTTGAAGATTTTTTTTCCATTAATATTATTTTCAAAAAAAAGTATTTAAGTAATATATTTTTCATTTTAATTCCTTAATTAGCACCATTTATTATAATTGAGACATTTTTTTATTTATTTTTATTTTCAGCATTTTTTATTTTAATTATCATTTATTGTTTAATTTTTTTTTAAAAGATTCATTTACTGTACTGTATATAATGAGAATTCAGTTTCTAGATAATGGAATTGTCACTTGGTTTTTTAGTTTCTGACATGAAAATCTTTTTGGAATTTGGTTCATGGGGATCAAATTGTAGGAGTATTTTTTTTTTCTTTTATGGTGTTGGAGCAAAGCAGATAATTTGGATGAATAATTGAAATTTGGTGTCTTGAAAATTGAGTGGGACCTATTTTATTTTATTTTTTCTGAGTCAGGCGTGAGCATTGAAATATATTTTATTTAAAAAACATTTCGTATTAGGGTTTGTATCATAAAAAAAAAGACTTAGAGACAACTTAGGAGTTTTATTTTTTTTGTGTTTAATTCATATTGTTAATTGTAGATTGTTTGGTGTTCTCATGATTGTGAGAAGCTAAACCCATTATTGTTGAGGTTAGATGTAATTAGATGGAACTCTCATATAATGGGATTTGGGTTTATTTTATATCTTATCATATTTTCTTTTAATACATCACTATATTAATTCTATGGTTATGCTTGTTGTGTGAATCCATAACTCGATCATTGATTCTTAAGAGTAATAAAAATATTTTTTGAATTTAGAACTGAATTAATTTACCAAATGAAAGCTCGTGATTCATTTGTTATCATAAGATCCTTATCTAAAAGGAAGATTCATCTATATAATTAATCAAGGAGTTGACAGTTAATACATAATCCCTAGGCTCATCTATTAAGGAATCAAGTTTAAGTAATTTTGTGGGTTGACATTGATTATTGATAGAAAAGAAGAGATTTGTTTTCATACACGAGAGTGATGTTCGGTGAAATCTAACCCTGTCAATTTCATTCTATTCATCTTTTACTCTTTTTCTATGTTCTACGTGTTGATACAAAATCGTTAAAAATATTTATTTGTTTTAATTTTATTTTTCTACACAACATTTGAATTATGGATTATTTCTTGGGTCTAAATTTATTATAATCATATAAATTGTTGTACTGCATAAATTCTTTGGGATAGAATTGCATAAATTCTTTGGGATAGAATGATATATTTATTATTTGTTACGTTTACAACTGGTGCACTTGTCATCATTGCAAAATAGGCTAACATACATATCCAATCAACTCCAATTATCTTGTTGTGTTTGTTACCTCTAACTATTACCTTGCCTTCGTGTTTTCTCCATGACTATTATAACATAGACATTTTCCCGTCATATGATGCAAGTTTCCACTATTCAGGTACCAAGATTAGGGTCTTCTTTTTGTCATTGAGAATTTCTTAGATGAATTAGTTTCTTCTTAAGTACACATAATAGGTTATTTCTAGTTAGTAAGCCTCTATGGTTCCTTTTCTTATGAGAAGATTAAGAGCTACACCTATGATAGATTTGTGATGAAAGCATGTTGAACCGCCTAACACAAGATTTAGAAATTTGATAAAACTTTTAAGTGTTTTATGAAACTCAAATTCCTCTCCTCATGGAAGGTTGCTTGAAGGAGGGAAAAGTGAAGATTACTCTAATTTAAAGACCTTAAGAATAAGAAGATAGTAAATCAATCATTCAATTCAAGTTCAATCAAGGTGAAAATTACAAGAGACAAGGGACTCTATATAGATTTTAGAGCCTACTAGCACTTTGTGACTCATGGGATATAGGACTAATTTTCCAAGACAAAAATGAAGCTGCACTTTTTGAAGAAAATTGATGCTCTAAGGTGTATATGTCCCACATCAAGCAAAACTTTCTTCTTCCAAGTCTTTATAAGTGTTTTTGTTTGTAAGATTAATGCATAGTCATGTAGTGCTAAGTTGTACTCGTTTTTGACTTCCCTAATTAGGAAGATTGAAGGCAGGCGTGTAACTTTAGACATTAAAAACATATTCCTATTTCTACTTTTAATTATTTTTTTCTTTACAAATGTATTCCTATACATTTTTACAAGACAAAGAAGAATGAAGAAAATCCTATTATTTCTATTCGTCAATGTAGACCCTTCTTTCATAAGGTCTTATCTTCTCATTTCCTCTTGGCTAAAGATATGGTGATTGGATGGTCATCAATCAATAGGACCTTTCATAATGAAACAATTTTAGAAAATATATTGTATATGGTCTTCCTATCTTGAACTCCTTCGGGTACTTTTTCAACTCTTTCATTTTGCAAAAGTATAAATAAACTCAAAATTTTCATTTAAAATATCATTAGATAGTTCAAGATTTTTATTAGTTTTCTCAAGCTCTCTTCTAAAGTGTTTTGAAAATTCTTTTTTCATTTGTGTAAATGCTTGTATAATTTTAAAAGTGTTGGAAATGACCTCATAATATGTTTGAATGACACAATGAATATTAGTTAACTTAGACACTATGCTCTATGATATATCCGCCATGAAGCTATGTGAGCTTTTTCTTTTTCAGAATCTACATCTGACAAGTCCAGATCTTTCTAAGTGAACATAAAACTTTTACTTTTGTAGAATATGATTTTCTTATTTATCCTTTTCCTTGTTCATTTGTTTAAGCTACTATGATCTAAAATGTCCTAACTTTTTGCAATCATAGTAAATCACTTTTTCTTTATTGTCTTTATACTTACTCTAAGTTTAAACTTCTTTTTTTTTTTCATATCTCCAATGATTCTTCAACATTCTCTTAAACTTGCTTAATAAAAAGAATGACTCCTCATCGTTTGAGTTTGACCTGTCTTATTATCTAACACTTTATAAGCTTTTACATGACCTTTTTAGACTTTTGAGGAGCAATAGACTTTCCTTTTATCCTCCCCTCCTTTATGCATCACACAACAATACTTGTTCATGTATAGTTTGGATTTTTACAAGCTTTTCCAAACACAAATGTTTCGAAACACATAAGCTTATTTCTTAAGCTCACCATTAGGGGGGGAAAGTGCTTAGGACTTTGTATATCACATGCTACATTTTCTTCAAGAGATCTCAACTCATTTATGGTGACCTGAATCCTACAACTCATAGATTGAATGGTTTCATTTTCCTTCATGATGAACATCTTGTATTGGCACTTTAGCAAAGTCAACTTACTGTAATTGACTTCTTTGGATCCTTCGTAAGACATGGTGTAGAAGAATATAAGAAACACAAGAAAGAAGGCCTTAATTGTGTTTCAAAATATTTTTTAAAACTTTTCACAAGGTATCGTTTCATATTAGATAATCAGACGATAGTTTGTACGACAAACACTTTGTTAAAAAAATTTTGAAATTCTTTTTCACAAATGCTCTCCTTCTTTAGTAATACAAAAAAAAAATAACATATAATGTAATAGATGGAGGAAGGAAAGATTATACAATATTTGTATACTAGTTCATATGATAGTTCAAATTACGTCCGGTTCTTGACCAACTAATCAAGTTCCACTAGACAAACTACTACTGCAAAGTACAAAAAATATTATTTCAGCTCATAGCCACTTTTGGCTAGCTGTATACAAGTACTATTTCAGAGTGTAGCCACTCCTGGCTTAACACAAGTATTTTTTACAAAAATAAGTCATTATCGATTTAAGGCAAAGAAAAATGTCTTTGTGGACCCCAGGTTTCGCTCACTAGAGAAGGACTGCACCTTTCGATGTTTACAAGGTTAAACACTCTCTATTAGTCTGCTAAAAGTTAAACGCAAATTGTATTCTTAAAAAGCTTTGGGGTGCAAATAAAATTTGGTTAAGTTTCAACCCTAGCAAATAATGGATTATCTGTTATATGTTTTCTTTTTCAAAATATGTCTTTAAATAGGCACTTGACAAAAGTAGTTGTTACAATCTCTTTTCCAGATGTTAAGAATACTTGAACTCATTTTTAATATCTTCTTATATCGTTTGTCGACCTTGATCGTTTAGAAGCAATAGAAACACTTTAGACAGCATTATTTGTTCTATCTTCTTCACACAATATCCTTAATAGTTGGTAGTAATTATCTTCCTAGGTTGCAAAGATTTTTACTCCATATCATGGTAAAAGCAAACACTATTATCAATAGACAATTGGACCAAAGTTGAAAAGTGTTTGTGCTAAAGTAGCTTTAGCTTGATTACATGAGATCTTTGAATTAAAATTCTATTTGACACGAATCTTCTTGGCAATAGGTGGTAAAAACATTTCCTACAACAAAAAATTAAGCTTTAAGAATATTCTTTTTGTTTACATTAGTTTATACTCTATTTGCATTTATTGTTTTATCATCATCAATGCTTATCATATGTAGTAGAAATTCTACTTAATGTTTTATCGTATGTCAAACAAAGCACTTGCATCTTTTACATAATTTGCTTTTATATATAACATTTATCAAATGTGGCTTATTCATGTTTTGTGCTTTGTTGGATTGAGCAAATAATCACAATCATAGAGTTGTTAAACTAACACATAGCTAAAGTATCTCACATTTGTTTAAAACAACCTAAAGGATGTATCTTAACCAATTATTCTTTCTAGACGACCAACCAGCTTCCGATTAATATTAATATCTTTTATATTCATTCCAAAGATGTTGTGGATCAAGATTGTCACTAATGTTACATGAAAAAAAAAAATTCATTTTCAACAACGTCCAATAAGTCCAAGTAGACTCAAAGTAAGCTTGCATCTTCAACTTCTAATAGTCATAGCAACTCACTTTTAAACAAAGATTGGATAGTTAACAACTTATCCATTGTTGTTTATAAGTTTTGTTATATTATCATGCCTCTTATTTTATTAGGAACTAATTTTTAAGATTAGCTTTGAATAAGATTAGCTTTGAATTAAAAGGAATGTTGAATAAAACATGTAAAAACACATTAGACTCTTCTTACAAACAATGACTAAATCATCTAGCGAATAAGCAAACCAAAATAATAAAAAAAAAACAATTTTATATTAATTCATCCAAATATACAAATTACATTAAGACAGCTTTTTAAAATATTTTATTAATTAAATGAATAATTACAACAACTTCTTAAAATATTTTATTAATTAAATGAATAATTACAATAAGAGCATAAACTACTCTTAATTACATTGATTACATACACCACTAATTAAATTTCAGAAATGAAACTAAGACTTAAAAACAAGACAAAAATAAAATTAAAGAAAGAGGAGTTTAATGTCACATGGTTACTTCACCTTGTAAAAAATACAAGAGGTTTTAACTCACCCAAGAAAACATCAAATTAAAAATACTGAAAAACCAACTTCAACTTGAATTCTCTGTGCAATCTTCAATCCTCTGTACAATCCTTGAATTACGATGATTACTTCATTGCTATGATAAGATCTTGAATCATCTTTTTCAAATTCATTGATCAATCATTACCTAGATGTTTTGATAATCTGAAATTCTATCATAAACTTCATAAGAAAATATTTGAAAAACAAATAATAGAAATATGACAAAAATATATGTAAATCATCACATTTTTTGTTTCCTTAATATTCTAGTATAAAATATGCTACAATATAACTTTCATAAAACACTAATGTGTATCTAATATTACCAAACGTGATTCATTTTATTTCTAAAAAATATTTAGATTACCGCTTTGGTTATATCTCAGTTTATTTTGTTTTATCTTCAGAAAATATTCATAGTTCTTGACACTCTTACAAGTTACAACTTACATAAAACACATTAGAAAATTTCATGAAACAATAACTAACATGTATTGCTAGCTCATTCGATGTTTATTACCATCAAAAGTCTCTTAACAAGTTACATGAAGATTAGATTATCTCGTATCGTATCTCATCAAAAATATATGGCAGTCATTTCTTCTCTCATGTTCTGAGGGCTACATTGTCTGGTATCTGAACAAAAATATATGCTAGTCATTCCTTCGGTATACATATCCTAGTATTACATTAATTACGCAATCTGCATAAATATTTAATTCACTGTTGCCAAAAAAAAACCATTATTTATGCATATTGATACTATAAACAACAGTAATATGGTAAAATCAATTCATGTTGACCAAATTTAACTTCCTAGATTGAAATGTAACTGAGAATTACACAATGAAAAATACAAGTTGCCTTAAATTTAGGGTTTTCCAACATTTACAATGACTACCAGATTTTCTTGTCTCCCATACATACTTTTCACCTTTAATACTAATTATCAGCTACACAAGGGAAATAAATGTTGCTGCTAATGACCAACATGTAAAAATTACAATAGAAAGATGTAAACTATTCATAAGTTGCCAATCTTAGATGCAACACTACGCTATATTGAACATCTTGCTTTCTCATTTTTGTACCATTTTCATTTCTCAGCGAAATGTTGCACTACGATTCCCAGAAGCAGGAAAAGCCTGACGTCTTTTACCTTGCTGCAATTGTTTAGTCGAATCACTAGCTTGTTCCTGTCCAATTGTCGAACGTTGCTTGCTATCTGAGTCCTCTACCTCAACATCACAATCCTGGGAAGATGCATGCTTTGTATGTTCTCCATACTTGACATGCTTCCTTGCAGCTTCATAATCAAATGCCTTCAGCTGCACCACGCCACTGGACTGTTCAGTTTTCTTGTGCTGTCTGGTTTTATTATTTTGATCATTTGAATGAAAGCATTTTTGAAAATTTGATGATAATTCCGAGAGAGACACTGGTTCATCTTTGTCCTCTTTTCCCGAAGTGAACACACCAGAATTTTTCTCCATGTGCACATTGTAGTTTTCTAGCTTATTCAGCTCCATACCCTCTGCACCCGTATCAGATTCTAACATTATAATATTATCTAGAGGTGAGGCAGAAACTATATCAGAAACAGGTTTCGGTGGCTCTAACATTTCAGACGCTACACTAGGAGTTTCTACTGTAGGTTCTGACTTCTCGCTGCTACCCAAAAATGTATGGAAAGGAAGACTAACGGAAGATCTAATCTGCTCTAACTTGATATCTTCCTTGCCCTAAGAAGAAAGAAAAAATGTGGTATCAAAATAGTAGTTAACAGACATGGAGCTACATGTTTGCATCACATGTAATATGACATTCATTGGGTTTGACAAAAGCATACCTTATCAGGACCATGCTTTTTCTTTGAAGCTGAATTCCCCAGAAGTGCCCCAAAAGCACCAGGAGGCTTTTTTAGCACCTGAACAGTTGTTCCATTTCCCTATCAACAAATTACCAGATATATTTCAGATCAATGTTCATCAATAGGTGGATAAAACATTGAACTAATACTGAAGGACAAATTTTTCAACCTTTGCCATAGAAAGTGCACCAACATTTGCATCCTTATCCTGCTCTGAAACTGTGAGACTGACCCTTGGTGGCTCAGATGTAAGACTACTGGACTTAATTTTTATTTGTACATTTGTGTCTTGATGCAGAGAAGATTCCTATTTGGAGTCAAAAGAATAAATCGTGACTTCTCAAGGATAATAATATTACTATAGCAGCTATTTCTAATTTCAACACCTTGGTTGCATTTCCAACCTTAGAATCTTGTTTATGGGATTGGGGGTCTTCAGTTCCATCAGTAACTGGTACTACATCTGATGCCTGTTCAGCAATCATACAATTTAATCAACAAAAAATAGAAATTAAGACTGAATATTAAAATACAACACATTTTGCTGGTTGAACAAGCATTAATTCATTAAAATATTTCATTATGCTTTAGATTGTGAACCTTGTCAATTAAGAAAGCATGTTAGATGTTCTTTCCCTAAATGTCTAAAACACAATGTAATTCTCCTTTTCCTAATATTCATTCTAATATTTGGGAACCAAGTCGTGTCACTTTTGGTTTTAATTATTTTGTAATCTTCGTTGATGAATTCTCTCAATGGACTTGGGTTTATTTAATGAAACACAAATCTAAACTTTTATCCATATTTATGCCTTTCTTCAATGAAATTAAGAACCAATTTGGGAAGATAATTGAAATTCTAAGTGGCAATTCTAAGGAATATTTTTTCTGTTGCATTTTATTCAATCTCATCTTCCCAAGAAATTTTACATCAGTCAACATGTCCTCACACTCCACAACAAAATGGTATAGTAGAGAGAAAGAATAGATATCTTACTGGAATAGCACACTCTAACGTTTAGTACTAATGTTCTTGTTCGTCATTGGGACGATGCAGTCCTCACTGCTTGTTTCCTAATCAATAGGATCCCTTGTTTATCTCTTGAAAATAAAGTGCCACACAATAATTTTTCCAAATGACCCTATATATCATGGCTCTCAATGCGTGTTTGGGTGTACTTGTTTTGTTCATAATGTCTCTCCAGGTCTAGACAAGCTTTCTGTAAGGGCTATTAAATGTGTCCTTTTGGGATATTCTCGTCTTCGAAAAGGGTATAAATGCTGTTCTCCCTCAACCGAAAGGTATTATATGTCTGCTGACGTTACCTTCTTTAAGGATAACCTTTTTCTTGTCCCCTATGGAACATTATTCATCATATGATCCATTGATTATTCCTACTTCCTCTCATACCCAAACTCAAGGTGCAGATGACATTGATCCACCACCTCTTCTCACATATCAACGATAATTCCTACATCCTTGCCTGAAGATCCTCATGACTTAAATCCTCCACCACCAGATTCTCATACCACGGATCCTTCATCCTCCTTGCCCCCTCCTGACTCTGAGCACACTTGCCTATTGCTCTTAGAAAAGATATTTGATCTATTAGTAATCCATATTATGTTTAAAATTTTTTAGTTATCATCATTTCTCTCGATATTCCTCTTTTATTTTCTCCTTGTCTACCATTATTGTTCCTAACAATGTTTAGAAGTTACTCGGTCACCTTGGATGGAGACAAGCCATGATTGATGAAATGCATGCTCTTAAACACAATGGTATTTGAGAGTTTGTTCCTCTTCCTCGTGATAAGAAGCCTACAAGTTAAGATTGCCCCACTGGTGAAGTAGATAGTCTCAAATCTCGTCTAGTAGCTAAGGGATACATTCAAGTTTATGGCCTTGACTACTGTGATACTTTTTCTTTTGTGGCCAAGATCAGTATTGTTCATCACTTTGTTGTTATGGCTACCATTCGCCAATGGCCTCTTTACCCAGCTTGACATTAAAAATGCCTTTCTTCAAAGTGATTTGGAAGAGGACATTTACATTGAGCAATCTCCTGGGTTTGTTGCTCAAGGAGAGTCTAGTTTGGTTTGTAAATTACATTGTCCACCCTATGGCTTGAAGCAATCACCCTGAGTTTGATTTGGTAAACTAAGTCAAGTTGTACAGACTTTTAGATTGAAACAGAGCGAGGCAGATCATTCAGTGTTTATTGTAATAACTCTGCTACAAGTGTGTTTATCTAATGTTTATGTTATTGTAATTACAAAAAAATGATATCACTAGAATTTCTCAATTAAAAAAGCATTTATTCAACCGCTTTCAGACCAAGGATCTAGGTTATCTAAAATATTTTCTTGGTATTGAAGAGGCACAATCAAAAAGAAGGTGTCGTCATTTATCAAAAGAAATATGCTCTTGATATTTTGGAGACAGGCCTAACAAATTGCAAGGTCATTGATAGTCCTATGGACTCAACTTAGAGGCTAAGGTGAACTTTTCTCAAATCATGAGAGATATAGAAGGTTGGTTGGAAAACTCATTTATCTCACTATAACAAGACCTGATCGTGGGAGTTGTGAGTCAATTTATGCAGAAACCTCACATTGATCATTGGAATGTTGTGATTCACATTCTCAAATATTTAAAAGGGAACCCAAGACAAGGATTGTTGTATGAGAACAAGGGAGATAGTCAAGTCTTAGGGTATTGTGATGCAGATTGGGCTAGTTGTCCCATTGGTAAGAGATCTACCACAGGACATTGTGGATTCCTTGGAGGGAACCTTATATCGTGGATAAGTAAGAAACAAGGTGTTGTTGTCCGATCTAGTGTGGAAGCTGAATATAGACTTATGGCTAGCTACAAGTGAACTTGTGTGGATTTTATAGAAATGAACACATGAAATTATATTGTGACAATCAGGCAGCTCTTCATATTGCTTCCAGTTCGATGTTTCATGAGAGAACTTAATATTTAGAGATTGATTGTCATTTTGTTAAAGAGAAGTTGTTGTCAAAGGATCTTATTAATGAGTTTGTCAGTTTTAATGAACAACTCGTAGACATTCTAACTAAATCTCTAAGAGGACCTAGGATTGAGTTTATTTTCCAAGCTTCATGCATATGATCTATATGCTCCAACTTGAGAGGGAGTGTTATATTATTTTTATTGTTATTTTCTTTGATTGCACCCAACTTTAGGGTTAAGGTTTTGTCTCTACTTGTAACCATACATACATCAATAAAAGGTAAGACAGTGTAAGTTGAATACAAAGTATTTTCCCCTATTTCATTTCTTTAAGTGTGATAACAAATCTGCAATTAGTATAGCCCACAAACCGCATGATAGAATTAAACATATCAACTTGTAGACAAACTCACCAAAGAGCTGAATTGCATTAACTTCGAAAGAATCATATCCAAGCTAGGAATGGAGAATATATATATATATATATATATATATATATATATATATATATTACACATATATATAATGCATCTTCGTAAATATGTTACTTACAGTGGCAGCTTGTGCTTCTTTCAACAGTTGAGAAGCTTCCTCAAATGCAGCAGCATTCTGAATAGAATGTCTGATGATACTGACAACAGTATCAAGATTGTGTTCAACATAAGGGTGTTTTGACTTCACTAATCGCCTCAGTTTGCTTGTAGTAAGAGGAATCTGCTTAGCTTTTAAAAAGGTAAATACAAATTAAACTATGAACGTCAAGCCAAATTGTTAACATTAAGATACCCAGAACTTGCACGTTTCATACCGATTTCAAGAACAGACTTATTTGGCAATACATATCCCGTACTCTCATCCTCTGCACGGGCAACAATGTCCCTCCATTCACACAATCCCTGCAAGTCAGGAAAACAGAGTATAAAACCTTCAATGGATGCTAAATATAGAGCAATGAAATCCAAAACGAATGCAAAACATGCAATATGTAACATTCTTCATTCTACTAGTTTTAGAAGTAGGACATTCTAATATCACAAATTCTTTGACATTGTATCAGGCCCTTTCAGCACTGGAAACTATTTTGGATTGTTCCAGAAAAATGTAAAAAAAACTTGAACATAGATACAAGAATCATTCTTGGAAGGATATTAGTATTATTTCTTGGTGTCCAACCAAAACTGTTTCATGATAGAAACCAACATGAAACAACACCATAACTATTCCAAGGGTGCCTAGTGAAGATTGAGATGATAACAGAGTAACTGCACTGAAATTATTTAAATAATTGAAACAAAGGAGGCAAAGACATTTATGGTGGTAAGAAATGGTATATCAATAGCTAAATTTTGATATTTTGATGACCACAACGAAATTGGTGATGAGAGAGATGCTAGAGGAGCAAGCCATATTTTATAAGATAAAGAAAATTAATTAAGAGAATGATATATAAAATCCAGGGAATAAGTTCACCTAATTTGTGTTAAATTGATATTCATGAAAAATCCCGGCTTCTAGATTAAGACGACCGAATTTACCACAATACTTAAAAATGGGATACCAGTAATTAATTAAAAGATTTCTCAGTGGAACTACAGAGAATATTTTTCATGCTCAAAATTGATGCTACAAATAATTTTAAAATAGTAACTCACAGAAACAATGGCAAGCTGTTGAGCATTGAAACCAGCTCCTTGCAACCTATCAGGAAACAGTAACTACGCTTTACTTTACATTTCTTGGCATGCAATACAGAACTTAATAAACACTCCCTTTATGTAAAAGAGTCATTGATGTAATCAAGATATACAAAAAGATATTGGTGAACAATTGCTACTTCTACACAACACAAACTACATGAAACAGCCTTTATGAAAGTAACGAACCCATATATATGAAGATAGGAGTTCTCTGTCAAAAGTTCTTTCTCATACAGCTGCATACAGACATCATAACTTCGCTTGTAGACCTGTTGATTTTTGAGTAATTCCAGTAGAAACCCAAAATTAAAACTCAATGAGTCAACCAATCAGCCACAATCTATCCCAATTTCATTAACATTTATAATTAAAATATTGCCCAAAATCCTTTATGCATAGAAAGGAAAGGTCAAACAGGTCTAATCAAACCAGTATTGTAAACTGTGTAAAAGTTCAAATAAATGTAAGTCTGTGAATATAAAAGAGAACCCTACGGTCTCGGGTAATGATTATTTGATAGTTCACATGCTTATCTAGTTAGTTTGATATCAGGTATGCAACAATGAAATACAATAGATAGAAGCAACTAAAACTAAAACTTTATGGTTGTATGAACTAGCTTATTTTGGGATGTAAAAATAGAATATTTCATGTCAGCTTTCTAAGATATGTTTGGAACAGAAAAAAAAAATTATTATTTTTGTGAGAAAACCTTTCTCGAACATGCATATAACAACGAAATTCGCATAGAAAAAAGTAGGAAGAACTGATAAACAGTAATGTCACCTACTATGCTAAATTCGTAAGGTTTAACGCACAACTAGAAGCAATCATAGATTATTAAACCTTGTAAACTTGTTCACGGTAACAGAAGTATCATTAACAAATTTCAACCACAACAAATTTCTACACTCAATAAAGCACGCAAGATATTCAACCAACTCAAATTCATCCACGGAGAGAGATTTCTTAAGTTTAGAAGATAGTTACCTCCACCAGAGGAGTGTCTGAAGACTCAGAACTTTCAGACTCCTTAGACAAGGCAAATAACTTAATCCTCATTAAATCATATATATATAACAGATAGTGTGTATCTTCTCTGGCATATCTGTCATCAGAAAACAGTAAATAGGTTGTAAAAATTAGATCGTTCATGACATTATACCAGTAATCATCAAGCTGAAACCAAGCTGAAACCAAGATAAAAGAGTAAACTATTTTCCTTTTGTGATAGGGGGAGGGAGGAACTAAACACAACATTTGTTAACCAATATCAAGTTGCAAGTAAACCCCACCCCAATACAAGGGTAATGGCAAACAACTAACAAAGAATCATCACATACTACAGATTCCTAGTATGCTGAACAAAACACAACCAGGTTACTCATTACTTCCCTCCAATACCCTTTAGGAAACCAAGCAAATTTAAAATCCAACAATGTAGAATATCATTCAAGATGGGGAAAACAAATGAAGAATCAAGGAAGATTTAAACGTAACAATTTAAAAATATATACCTTAGCATCTCATCAGGAAGTGGACGTAGTCTCCAATCTGCATTCTGGTAACTGCAAGGAGTTGTTAATGTAAACCTTTCAGAAATTATGCAAGGAAAAAGTTGGAAAACTCAAGCCCATAAGCAACAGTAAAGCATCTGGGCTCAATGGGTTGATTCAAAATTAAAGCATAAAACCAAGGACAACATACTCTTTGTTTGCAGTAACTTCACAAAAATGGAGCAAAATATACTCCAAACTATTTCTCTCCAAGTTTAACAACTTTGAAGCCTAAGCAATGCAATCAAAATAGATTAGTCTTGGGCTAAATATTCGTTAGCTAAAATATTATAAATACACAAACACCTAGTTACAAAATCAAAATCTCTCACATGATAACTATTACAAACCAAATATCAGTGATATTGCAGTCTAGTGTCTCATAGTTATAAGGGAAATAGTTTCAGTGAATGGTTAGAGCATTTAAACAAACCTGGTGAGTGTCAAACAAATTACAAATGTAAATTCCAAAATCTCGTTGAAGCCACACAACATCACGATCCGCACCATGCATGACCTAATTAACAGTAAATAATGTCAAAATAATCAGACAAAAATGTTCATTTAAGAGAAAATCCGATCATGTGCAACTAACCTTTTTCTTGGAAGGGTCCTTGAAAATATCCCTAAGATAGGGTCCTATATGAATGCGAAGTTTCAATGTGTCAACAACAAAATCTTCAGTCCTTGTTGAGATTTGCATAAGGCAAGTCAAACCTTGAAAAGACCGATATTGATTATGTTCCAAATCAACCTATATATTTCAACTTCAAGTCATTACAAAAAATAAGCCAAAAGAATGCAATGAATGGAAATAATAGCGACTAAGGGAAAGGAGAAATATTATTCCAACAATCAAATGCAACGAAAATAATAAGTACATCCAATGATGAGGACACAATCAAGGACAAAGCACTTTAAGAAATTGGAAGCCCGTGACTAGGTTAAGAACTAGGAAAGCTAGGAAGCCCTGTAACATAAGGTGACATCCCTGCTTGAAGATGCTTCTAACTTAAAGGTCTTAGGAGCCAAAATTAAGGAATTGTCTAAAGCCTAATTGAAGATTCAAGAGCCTTAAAGACAAGAAGAAATTTAAAATCACTTTATATTTTACATTGCTTAAAATTTGTAATAATGGGCCGCTAACTTTTGGCATTATTTTTCCTTGAATTTTGTTTTTGGATTTTTGAGCGTTTTATTTGTAAGTGGGCTGCATGTGGTACTCTTATGATCTGAACAAAATTTGCAATAAACACCTCAAGGTCTTTTCATGTTCTCTAAGTGGAAATTTAGGCAGGGAGTAGCATAATTAAAAATCCATATGTGAGGGTTTAATGAAGTGTTTAGTGGAGCAATTATAAGCTTTTAGTGGACTTCTGCGAAGCCTTTAGGACTATCCAAGGGGAACTAAACATGCGGCTGCCACCCCACCCCCACTTGTATTTATTTTGGATTGAGAAAAAAGAAGGCTAATAATAGATTTTGGCACCTGTGGCGCCTTAAGGTTTATCTACCCAAATCATTTCTTCTTGCTTTAATCCATTTTATCCTAAAAACATCCAATTTTGAAAACTGAAACAAAACCACCTTCAAAATCCAAAACCAAAACCAAACTCATCTCTATCCTAATTCTATTTATTTTTCAGAGCAAAAATCACCCTAAAGCCATGGTCAAAATTCATCCAACCTACAGCCCCATTTTCTGCAAAAATTACCCTATTCGGATCCTAACTTCCAGCAATTGAAATCAACTAGGCAACCCCACCTAGAAGGTGCACAGCATCAAAATGATAAAGAACTATATCCTATAAAGTAGAAAAACAATAATACTAATATACCAAAGACTATCTACACAGTACAAAAACCACCTAATAAATAATGATTATTGTCACAATAGAAACAAAAATCAAAACACAAACCTGAATAAGTCTCTGGTCAAGTGTAAAACCAGAAAAAATGGAATAGTGATAGTTTACCTTTGTCAATGACCAAATCTAAAAGTTTAAGTTCGAAATATACGATGAAGGCCCATTAATATAATACAATGAAATTTAATGTGTGACATATTAGTAAGATTGAATGGCTAGAACTCAATGGCCCATCCAATTGTGCTCCTTAATGTGTCATTGCAATTACACCTTTCAGATACAATAATCAAATTATGTAACTGTTCATGAGGAAATTTCTAAGTAAAACTTTATGAATAGTAATCATTTTTACCGAAAATTCATTAACTGAACGCAGCCTAGCAGCCAACTCCTTTAAATCTTTGACTTCCTCCACAAGCTTGAATGGAGTGTTATCTATTGAGGGAGGCTTCACTGGCACAACATCCCCAGGATTTCTATCAACAAAATCCAAAACAGCGAGCTTTTCCTGGAATAATAAATTAACATGAAAAAGATATATGACAAAAAAAATCTAATATAAATAAAAAATTAAGAAAAATTAATGCAAAACAAGGTTAGAGATTACTAATGCAAAACAAAATACAGCTACCAATAGCTATTGTACGGAGATATAAACGCTAGAAAAGCATGATCTAAACGTAGAATGCAGTCAGACAACCAAAAGTTGTTTTCAATAAGATTTCAATACCAAGAAAGAATTTACACCTTTCAAAGGATGTATTCCTTCATTATCAAAAGACTTTCAACAAGGCTTATTGAACCTATATCGCTGGTTCATGCAAATATTTGAAAAGTGAAAGGGTATGAACATGACACAGAAAATATCATTCAACACAAGCTATTGCTTTAAAGTACACCATACCAACATATAAATAGCCAGCATGATTGATCTTGAGAACACTATGTAACAACCCAATGAAACTGGCATTATTATCACTTCTTGACTCAAGAGACGCCGCAACTACACATTACAGTTCACAGAAGGGGACACAATTGAGTTTAACTAACGACATTCTCAAATGGGATTTGCATCTTCTCCATTGTAATTAGCAAACATATGGTCAGGTCCGAGAGAGAAAGATCTAACAGAATATATGAATTGTGGTCCTACAACCAGTCATTGCAGGTAATTGCTTAATAAAAATTATGTCTCTCCCCCCAACAGGACCAAATCTTGTTTCTTAACAACAGCAGAAGAACCAAATTTCTTCTCGCAGGTTTTAGAGATCTCCTTATAAAGAAAATGGAGGTGTAATATTTTTCTAACATTATGATTCAATCTTGTTGTTTCAAGGGGTTCAGAACCAAATATTACATTAAATTAACAACATATATCACTGAGATAACCTTAATATCAACAGGACCACAGAACAACTTTAAACAAGTTTTTACATGCCAAATGAGCTTGATATACACTCCAACCCAACTCACACATAACCTAAATGGAAAGAGAAAAACAAAAAAAACAAAAAAACCTACACGCCTGCCAAAACTAGCTTTCTCAACATAACCAAACATATGAGTGGCAGCCATACAATCATATTTTACAAAAGACTACAATTAGATACAATTGAAAAAATTCCCTTCATAAAAGTTTGTTAAAAAAAACTCAAAACATAAGGAAAAATAACAAAAACAACAAAAGATTTTGCTCATTCTAATAACCCACCGCTAAATTGTTAAAAAAATTCATCCATCATACAAAGTCCAAGTGATCTTCTAAAAACTTTAACTTACAGAATTTAATATCATGGTTCCTTCTGATCCTCTGCTCTTAAGTATTCATAGCGAAAGTTAATCTAAACATACCCATACAAACAATGTAAGCAAAGCATAAACAAAAATACTAAATAACTAACCAGTGGATGAATGAACCTCGACCCATCTTCGCTACTCTGCAACCACACATGCTCAAAAGGCATGTTTGCATTATTAACCACAATACTATACTCATCCTGCGGTCTCCTTATAGTCGGAATATGAAACGGAACCTTAGGTTTGGGCCCCATTGTCTTCTTATCCTTAGTCGCCACCGTAACTCCAGGTGTCACCGGACTCGCCTCAGAACCCATCCCTGGAGTCACATTCCCTCTTCCCCCTTTCTTCTTCCTCCCAGAAACCAGCTGAAACCCATCCTCCTCCATCGGGTGCTTTGCCGGATGCCCAGTCTTCTCCTCCTCCTCCCGAACCCTCCGGAACTCATCCATGGATGAATCAAACCGTTCCAGAACGTCATCGTTCACGTTCACAAGCCAGTCATAGGCATCATCGACGTCGGCAGGGAACGCAACGTGTTCCGCGGCGCCGATGGCCTCCAGCATCGACCGTGACTCCCTCGCGATTTCCTCGACGGGGACCTTAAACTCCTCGAAGTTGCGGTAGAAGTGGAAGTCCTTGTCCGAAGGGAGGCAGCGCGAGGACGCAGCGAGCCTTGCCACCGATGAGGAGAGAGGACCCGCTGCTAGGGTCTGCAGCGCCTGGGCCTTCGCCGTCGCGGCGGATGGTTGATCGTGGTCCACGTCCATGGCGTCGCAAAGATCGATCAATCGAAATCTCGTAAAGATTCGCAATTTTTTTAGTTTTTATTAGGGTTAGGGTTTTAGGATTTTAGAAGCGTCGCCACCATTGTCGAGCACTGCGTTTCGCTTTGAACTGAGAAAAGAGTGAGAAGACCCAAAAAGTGCGCTCGTATTTATATACGTTCATGTCACGTTATTTGGGTGTGAGAGTGCAAGTAGAGATAAAAGTGGTGGAAAAATCACATGCATCAAAATAAGTATTTTATGTGAAAAAAAAAAAAAAACTGATTTTAATTCGTGGCTCCGGTATTATTATTATTATTATGTGTCTAATGCAAATTTCACAACTTTTAAGAGTTTTAAGAAATTTAAATATATTAGAATTTCAAATTATTTTATTTTTTAACTTTTATTTTATAGCACGATTTAGATTTATCGAATTATTTTTTATAAGATATTTTAGTCACAATAAAATGTAAAAAGAATACTTAAATAATAAATAAATGTTAATAATTCAAAAATATTAAGATTAAAAAAATTTAGTCAATCTTAATTCAGTTTATCTTTTTAATAAAAAAATTTCAAGAATTTTTTAATTAATATTTGCAATAAATAATTTTTATTTACGTCTATTTGATTATTTTTAAATAATCTTAACCACAATTATTTAGGTTGATAAATATAAGATTATAACACAATGTTCATGGTAAAGGGTTTTTTCTTTTTTTTATCAGTGACCGTAAAATTCTTTCTAATACACAATGGTAAAAAAATAATAATTAATATTGATTTAAAGAATAATATTTGCATCGGTGATAAAAAAAAAAACAATCACTAGATATATTATAAAAAAAATAATCAAATAGATATCAATGAAAAAGAAAATCTTATTTACGTCTACTAAAAGAATTCTAACTGAGGAAACAATAATTAATATCAAGTGAAAATCAATAATATATAGAAAAAAAAATAATTCAAATAATCATATCGATAATGTCTTAATCTCAATAAAATTGATGATGTTCTAACTAAAATTGAGTTAAGAAGAAAATATAAAAAAACGTGAATTTAAATATCAAAAATTTTAAATTCTTATTTTTTTAATAGTAATTTAAAATTTTCAGATTTTAAGTAATTCTGATACTCTAATAAAATTTTAGAATTTTAATTTATTTTAAAATTTATTATCTTAATAACAAATTTTTTTATGAAACATTTTAAATTCTTTATAAAAATAAATTACTCTCTTGAAATATTCTATCAAAATACATTATAATACTTACAAAGCCTAGTAAATAAATCGTTAACAAAAAATTCAATAATTAATTAGAATAAACTACTTAATTTATGATATTAAACATTATTTTATCAAAGCAAAATATATTTTTAAATATCAAATAAAACATTAAAGAAGAAGCATTTTCTAAAATAAAAGGAAAAGGTATTATAAAGATTTAACATTGTATAAAATAAATAAATATTTTTTCTTAGAAAATATAAATTAACATAAAGAGACTTTGGCATCCTATTTAAGTTGGCAATCAAACCTCAACCATCATATGTCAAAATAAATAATAAATATTTTAGTATGATTAAAATTTTGTAATAAATAAATATTTTTAAATATACTAATTATTTAAACAATTTTAAAATATATATTTAAAGATAAATACATGAAAACCATTTAGTAAAAATGATGATTCAATTGTTGTAATGTTTTTGCATTCACATAAGCTTAAAGGTGGACCAAGATGAAAAGGGATAAAAGTTGTGGAATGAGGCTTCTATTGAAGAAGCTACAGGCTAACCTCTCAACAAAAGTGCCTTGTGAGATGCTTGGAAGTAGGAAACAATCCTAAGGTAGTTTTTGAACAAGTTGAGACACAAAATGGGTATCAATTTAATACTCATTCGGGAAATATAGGGAGAAGGAGCTCCTATTTATAAGGATGTTGGTCGGTCATAAGAAGGAATAAATGGAGGGAGATTCAAATTTGAATTTCTTAAACTTGAAGAATAAAATCAAGTCTTAGAGAAGTTGGTTTTGATGATGATATTTGAAGAAGATGATGATAAAAATATATTGCTTGTTATAGCTTTCATTACATGTGTTTGTGAGTTTTGCACACAAAAATTTCATTTTAGTACATAGTCTAATCTTAACCTAAACCATAAAATTTGTTTTGAAAGGTTAAAATATGTTGAAAAAGTTTTTGATTTTATTTTAATCGATTAAGATCGATAAATCTATTTCTGATATGTTTCAAAAACAAGATAATTAATTGGCATTTTTATCCATGGATCAAAATAGAGAATAAACAATGGAGTTTCTAGCTAGTCTCAGACATTAAATTATTAACACGCTTAATAATTTATTAATATGTTTTTAAGTTATCTAGAAATGATGAAAAGTAAAATAACATATCAATTTGTTAAGTAATTGATTAAAATTAGCAACGTTTTTCACTAATATTTACCCTTTTTTAAGAATAATCAATTCACGACTTAAGATAATCAATTAAATGTATTTAAATCAGTTTTTACACAAATTTTTGAAACTTTTATGAATTGAAACTTCGATTTAATATAAGTATAAAACACTGTTAGAAATGTTTACATAGATTAAACTAGCTATTTTGAGTTACTACAAGAGTGCCTTCAAGAAGTTTCAAGAAACCTTTCAACCTTATCTTGGTTTTGTTAAAGAGTTCTAAAGGTTGTGTATTAGTAGTAAATTTCCTTTCATGATTGTTTTAGTAATCCATTTGGTAATCTCTTTTCATCATTGTGTTGTTAGGATTATCCCATATTGTTTCCTCTTAGTTCAAGTGTTGAATTATTATATTTTTTATTTCCAACGTTTGTTTGTTGTTTCCTCTTGGTGTGTTCCAAGAGTAGGACATATCCTCCTTGAGTGTATTCAGGAGTTAATTTGATAGTTTTTCCTATCTTGTATATGTTTCACATGTGTTGAGGGTGTGTAATAAACATATAAAGATAGTGAATTTTGGTTATTCTAAGGTTGAATAACTAAGACTAGATGTAGGATCTGTTGTGATCTAAACCAATATATATATATATATATATATATATATATATATA
>Ga0099824_1002644_pt1 | contig 26251 bp, 10 predicted proteins | sample SiratrowhiteBW_FD_76837 | JGI IMG/M metagenome (GOLD analysis project Ga0099824, IMG submission 76837) | Root nodule microbial communities of legume samples collected from California, USA - Siratro white BW | ecosystem: Host-associated > Plants > Roots > Nodule | place: USA: California...
AAATAAAAATATAAAAAAATATATATATATATATATATATATATATATATATATATATATATATATATATATATATATATATTCATCGTAATTATGTTTATCATTATACAATCTACATTAATTTTATTGCTCATCTCCTTTGTTAGTTTCATATAAAACACATACTTAATTTTTTAACAAAAATGGCACGATTAAAAAATTATACTCTAATCTTATGTTACTATTTCTTTTATCACTAAGTCTTGTTCAAATTGAATAATGTAATTTGAGAAAGTTAAAAAAAAGAGGAGAAGAAAGAGACGAGAAACAAATGAAAATGAAAAGTTTTTGAATAAGAAGAAATGAAAAAAAAAAATCAGTTTGCTTGTTATTATTATTTTATTTATCATATTCAAAAAATATTTAAAATTAAAAATAATCTACCAATTATATTCCCTGCATTAATCAATCGTGTAATCATTATGTAAATTAAAATTTCCAGAATTTTGGGATGGAAAATTTTGTCATGAAGAACTTAATTCAGTGTTAAAGCGACAGCTGTATTATGCTAATCAATCAAATCTTTTTGAATGCTGATTCATCTGAATGCATGGATGATATTAAACTAAGTTCATGGGAAAGACAGATATAATTTAGGTCATTAATTTAGCACTGATCCATGCGCAGATTCCCATTTATGTCTTAATCAAGCACATGCTCTGTTTCACTCATAATCACCTACACAAAACACTTTTTCATATCCTTTTTGTTTTGTTTGTCTTCTTTTTTCTAATACCATTCCTTGTCTTATTCATAAATGCAATGTTTTCTCACTGCAAACTTCATACACCACAGGTATGGTTCAAGAAGCTCCTCATAAACAAACAAGGCTAGAGACTAGAAGGAGCATATCTAGATTTGAATCAATTTGCCTCACAAACCAAATTAAAATTCTTATCATATTCATTGTGATCAAATCCTTTTCTTTTTTCATTTCCTTCCACCCTTGTTTATCCTCTATATCATTCTTGTGTTTATCAGTTTATATATTGTTTTGATAAATTGTCAGAAATTTTAGAACTTATATATCATATTGTTCTACTTAATAAGTCTACAATGTTATTTCAGATACTATTTCTATAACATTTATAACATTTATATAAGGATTAGAATATTACTAAAATGTTTTTTTTTAATTTTATTATTTTTTATCATCCAAAAAAATTTTCTGACACAGGTAATAACTTAAATTCAAAATGCAAAGTTGGAATGAATTTGTAATGGTCATGGCACGTCTAAACATGGTGCATGCAGTTGTATTGAGACGTACCCTATAGTTATAGGCCCATTTCTAAACAATATTATGCAAAACAACACCACCAAAAGAGTCAAATTTATATAACTATGCTGTTTGTCTTATTATCTTCATCATAGTTCTAACTAATCTGAAGTAGCCATCTATCTTGAAAGTGAAGTAAATAATCTCATTCATCATGAGAAAACCAATAAGAATTTATATTAATTAATTATACAAAAAAGCACACATAAGAAATATGTTGTTTTTCATTAATAATGGTTATGACTGATTATTAAAGGAATCCACAGAAAAGATTTTCTCAACGAACTGACATGACATACTATGTATATAATTGTACGTAGCAGCTTCTTTATAGTATATATAAATACTCGGCTCCAACCATACAAATACTTGTTTTTAGAAGCATTATTTTTTATACCTATGCTACCTCCAAAACCCTAATTATAGGGAAATATTTGAATTAATAAAGGTGAATGTGTGCTACCAAGTGAGCATGTTGTAGCTATGCTGATTATTTGGCAGCATTATAATGCACATGGGAAAGAGATTGCTGATCCAACAATGATCACATACCATGCCAAAGGATTTCATATGGATGCATTGAAAGCATCCAATTTTCAGCATATATAGATATAGCTGCCTATAAAGATCTGCTAAATGGTTCCAGATAAAACTAAAGTATGTTATATATCAGTCTTTAAAACTGTAATTCATTTAGTTGCTGTTGCTTAACCATTTGTGTTAGGTAACTTTGGCTTTTAGTGTAAACTTTAAGCCATGCAAATGCACATGATTCGCTCTCTTGGAATGATGAACTCTACTTAATAATATTCTTGATTCTTGACTTCTTTTCTTTCTGTATTTTCTTCAATCCACTTCGGTTGTCTCTTTATACAGATACAATGTTTTTAATGTTCGCAGCATTGATTAGGATTAGTCTTTTGAAAGAGAATCATACAAGACTTGAAGTAGGTTAAAGTATGAATTAATAATCAAAACTAGATTGCTATATCTTCAATGGGAGAATCAAATTGCAATACAGTCCAAATTCGTTGATTAGCTTCTTTTCCTGACTCTGATTCTGACAAAAATCAAAATTGTCTCTAACCTCGTGGAGTTTAACTAAAACTAATTGTATTTAGATATAATAATTATGTTTAGGTTTTGTGGCACATAATTATGTGGAGTTTCAATAATTCATGACAAGGAGAATCTATCTGTAATAATATGCATATGAACATTCAGAAACTTCACTAAACGTGCGCATGATTTATATTTTCTTAGAGATGCCTTATGACTTTGAACATTCTGCCATGCTTATCTTTCATTGGACAAATGCCGACATAACTCATGAAAACTACTATTCTTAGGTATTTGTAATTTCCTTAATAATTATCATTTGGAGTTTAGTCACATAAGATGACAAGATTATGTTCGGTGTCTCCACTATTCATCAGATCAATTTTTCTTGTTAATTATTATTGATACTATTTTTTATTATTGTTGTTGGATCATGTAAAATGAAATACAATGCATAAATTTTAGATAACTTTAATTTCTTATAATTTTAATTTAATAGTAAAACATATTTATATTTTAAATACTTTTTATCAAAACATATAATATTATATATTAAATGAAATAGTATAAACTAAATAAAACAATGAAATGAAGTATATGTGTGTGTGTATAATATAAAGTAGCTCCTTAAATATATATATATGTCTCCGTAATGAACTTCTGACACCATGGCTAGGATAATAAAATTTAACTTGTATAAGAAACGTGGATAGATTTATTTTTTATCACATGTCACTTGATCTTATCATGCACATTCACCCGTACAAGAATTTTCTAAAACAGACAACTCTACAGAAATTTAGTTTTACAGTAATTTTATCTTTATCTCAGAAACAAATTTTTTTATTTAGTATAAATTTACTTATATTTTAAAAAATTATTATGCTAAATTAAAATTATTGAATGAAATATAAAATAATTTAAAAATGACCTCACCAAAAAAGTTTTAAAACATTACAAAAATTTATAGGGTTAACTCTAATATTATGTTTATTTTAAGGAAAATGAATAAATTAGTGAGGACTTTTAACTTAATAGTTGAAGTTTATGCAAAGATTTGGCGGAAGAACTCTTGTACTTGCAAGCAAATTGTTCCATTTATTTAATTGCATTTTGACTAAACATAAAGTAACTTGGATAAGAATATGGTCATTTACAAAACTGTAGTGAGTGCAAGAAAGTCAAAGCAGAGAGGAAAAACGTCTAATAGTATACATTATACATTAATGGTAGAGTTTGAATGGATGGTGAAAACAGATACATCATGAGACCAAGAGTGTGTTAGGAATGTCAATAATAAATTTTCAAATGAGATATACTTTTTGAAGATTTAAGACAGTATTGTTAATTTTGAGTTCCTTTTTATCATTTTTTAGTGTATATATATATATATATATATATATATATATATATATATATATATATAGAGAGAGAAAGAGAGAGAGAGAGAGAGAGAGAGTAGAACACCGTTTAACTATTTTATCAAAAAATAATCTCTTTAGTATTTACAAAAGCAACTTTAAATCACAGATAAAAAATGGAGGAAGTACTATTCTTGAACTTGAAATTTGAAGAATTTTGGCACTTGAACTTGAAATTTGCAAAAAGAAATACACTTGTATACTGAATGAAGTATAGTGAGAAGGTTATGTTGCAACTTGTACAAAAGTCACATGGGGATGAAACCATGAATATGGGCACCATAATTTTCATGGATCATTGTATATTCAAGTCAACCATATGGAACATGCTGACTCCATGTGTTTCTCACATGGACCTGCCCCTGAATGCCAAGTGTCACTGTCAATCCTTGTAAAAACTACTGTTTCTTTAACCCAAAATAATTTTCTTGTTTTAACTTTTAACTTATTTGTATAGAAAAAAATTGGTTATATGTATCACGTGTAAATTTTACCCATGTAATTATAATTACCATTAATACTCTAACAACATGATTAATGTTTGGTGCAGTAATTTATAAAAAATGTAATAAAAGTGTTGTACACAAATTAATACCTTACCATAATGGATAATAATTAAGAAAACGTTCTTATTTTTGAAAAGGATTAGAACAATCAAACTAGCACAACATGTGTCTCAAAATAAAGAGTTAATTTCATACCTAAATTAAGTTGTTTAATTTTTAAAATAAGTGATTGTGAAAATAAAAACTACAATAACAAGAAATAATGATAAAACGTAGAGGAAAAATAAAGAGACAGAGAGAGTCACCTCAAAGTGACAATTCTTAATCAACACACTGCAGAACAAACAATATCTTTTATCTTTGTTCGTTGTCAACATTTAAAGATGGACTCTTTTCCTTATAAAAGATTATTGATTTTCCCTTATTCAAAATATTTTGAAATATCTTTTCATATCCTGATAAAATTGAGTATTCGCTTAATATTAGGTCATTTTAATCAAATAATTTTAAAAAATATACAACCTTAATCAAATGATTTCTTTTATTGTATGGCTTAAATGGTATGAGACGTTTAACTGATAAAGTTTACAGATTAAGAAAATAAAACTATTTTTGATAGAAAAATAAATAAGTTAGATGAAAATAAAAACATTTAAAATAAAATAAATATTAAATATGATTGGTTTAAAAAATAGAAAAAGAACACGAAGAAGGAGATGAAAAAAAAAAATATAAAAGAACTCCAGTTTTTAAACTAATTACTTTTTCTTAAATTAAATTGTAACACGTCAAAATATATATTAAACGGTTAACACAATGTGAATATTATTTCAAATACATTTATTCACGTAATAAAATCAAAATAGAAGTTTAAGTTTGTTATAAAACACATGTTAATTAATATATGAAAGTATAGATAAAATAAAACAATTGAAATTTATAACTCACTTCTAGATATAAACATATAAAGTTCATATATCAACTACCAATAGTTAATTTTATTTCAAAACCAATATCAATTACCAAATTTCAATTATATTACAAAATCAATATCAACAAATCCTATATACATAAATCTATATCAATATATTCAACGAACTGTCTTTCCGAGACTCATTTAATTAATCATATAAATTTGTATAATTGTACTCGATGGTAGAGCAAATTTTCATGTTAAAATATAATTTTGATTGAAAAATTATAATCAAATGGCACTAATGAAATAAGTTACTTTTTACATCTCTTCATCAAACTTGAAATGTAGTGAGATGATAAAATTTATTTATACTAGTTATGTTATACTATTTGTTGTTTTTGTAACTTTTATGCTCTATGAGTTAAATTGAATATGATACTGGATCGTTACTATGTATGTTAGAATAAAAAATCAAATTAAATTGAGATGTGATATATATATATATATATATATATATATATATATATATATATATATATATATATATATTATTTTTATTTTTTTAGAACATTGTTGTTATTTAACAAATTTGTAGTGATGATTTATATAAAACGGATTAAATAATTAGAAATTAGGAGAGAATGTAAGTCAATTTACATACTGCAGGCAACACACATTTTTTAAAATTGCCCCGTTATGATACCTTAGTTTTGTGTTCTTTTTTGTTTTTTGTTTTATCAGCTTTATGATAGCTTTGTGCTTTGGTTGACTCTGTTGTCTTAAGAAGAATTGAGATGGAAAGGAGTGATAGAAAGAAGTCATTAGGAAGGAGAAATGTTATTGTACTTTTTTGATAGAAATAGCATTTTAGTGTGTTGAATAATATAATTTTTTAACAAATTGATTTTTACAATAAATAATTAGTTTAGTGCCTAATTTATACTGTTATGAAAAAAGTAATGAATAATATATTTCATAAATATATTATATTTAAATTTATAATAAAAAATCATTATGATATATATATTTTTTAATTATTTATATTTTTTTTAAAAAAATTTAAAATTTAATTTAGAGACGGAACAAACTGTAGTTGTTAAAATAGGGTAAAATACACTAGGACAAAAAAAAAAGAAAATATTAAAAAACTAATTAAAATAGTATAAAAATAAAAACTTAAATATCTAAATTATATGTTCTAATTTATAATATAAAATATTTTATTTTGTCAAATCGTAATAATAAAATCGATTGGCACGTAATAGTTTGTTCAATTTCAAACATGGACTTTTTCAATGGTTGCCTTCCTACACCATCTTATATTTTTAATATCGAGTTTTAATTATTTTTTTTTACGAAACCTATTATTGATGATTAGGATAAAAATAGTTAAATATTTTTTTAATTCTTTAAAATGGGATACTTGCTTTCAGTGCCTTAAAAATTAATATATCTTTTTGTTCATCGTTTTATAAAAAAATGTGACTTTGTATTTTTTTTTTTTCATAAATGAAGGATGAAAGGGAGGACAAATTTTTGTAAGAACAAAGGCCATATTGGACACTTTTGTTAGATGGTAGATAAAGACATTTACCTTTTAAGAACAAAAACAAATATTATTCTATTTGTTGAAAACTTTTTAAGTGTTCATTTGCTATGAATCATTTATTGTGTTTCTTACTTTGAAGTCTTTTTCATAAATTGTTTGTGTTAATTTTAATTTAATTAAACAAGTAAAAGAGTCACACTTTTGAGCCAAAATGTGATGAGTTGGTGAAAAACAAATGAATACTTCATTTCATTATTTTGTAATTTTACCATTTTAGACAATTTTAAAATTTATCCACCAAAACCAACTTAATGATTGGAATTTGTGTAGTTTGAACAAGATATTAGGTTTTTATTATATAACAATGAGTCAAACTTTTGCACCAACAAGAAAATAAATTTAATGTATTAGAGTGGAAGACACTATCTAAATATTATAATATTTTAGAATCATACAAGCAGTCAACAAATAAAACAATTGAAACAAGAAATAAAAAAGGCTAAAGAAAATAATAACTTTTTAAAAATAAAAAAATAGAAATATTTAAAAAGATAAAAACTTAGTTTAGTGTTATTTTATCTGCTCCTTTACCTGCTAGGCCCACACACGTGCAACTTGAAACAAAAGTTTAAAGAGTCCAAAAGTGAAGCCGAACCGAAAGTCAGATAAGAACTTGTCATCAAAACTAAAAGGTTTACTATAATTTTTACATATATTTATATTATACTCTACGTTATTTTTAAACTTCTCATGCTTAATAAATAAACTCTTTGTAAGTTCTTATTTTTCAATAAATTAAACATTCAATCTATATCATTCTCTAAATTTGTAGCAATATAGTTTTTAATATTAAAAACATTTAAATTGGAAAGAATGAAAGTCTAGTTAATTAACATTTTTATCTTGGTCCATTGAAATTAAAGCAATACATAATGAAAAGAAAATCATTGACCAACGAAGGATAGTGTATATATAGACTTGATGTCACATAAATTTAATTGAATCTTGCACAATAAGAGAAAAAAAGGATTAATCTAGCTTTACTTTTTGACTTCTAACAATAGTGTTTTGCATGTTTTTTATTGGGTTATGAAATTTTGTTTTATGGTTTCAATAATTTATAATATTTGACATTCTTTAGTGATTTATGTAAATGTTTTTTCTCGCGCCTAAACCATCACCAAATTGCTTAAGTGTTGAATATTATTGTTTTATCAGCAAATCTTTACAATAACATTAAATATCACATTTGTCTTACATCTTACTAATTCATCACTCAAGTAAAGATATGAAAAATATTAACTTCAAAAATCGAACTTAATTGAACCCAACTTGATTCTATCAAATTTTTAACACACTATACCATTTTTTTCTACCAAAAACAACTTATTTTAATCAAATTGATATAAAATCACCCCCTTTCTCTTGAAACTCTTACACGCAACAAATCCACACTATTAAAGCTTCATAAGAAACCGGAAGAAGGAAAGAGTAAAAAACTAACCAAACTTGAAAACTTACCTTGGGTGAATCTTCTATCGGTTTAACTAAGCTCAATTACCCAATAACACCTTCCAATTGGGAAGCAAGGAAAAAGAATGAAAATAGTTTTTTAAAAAAAATTTATTGTGACACGAGAGAATTTACTATTATAATTTCTGTTTACGATAATTTTAATTAATTTATTTATTTTATATTTATTTCAAACTCTTTTATCTAAATCTATAAAAAGATTTTACACCTCATAACAAAAATTATACCAAATCAACAAACTTCATAACAAAGAATATACTCTGTGTAACAATTCTAATGATAACGACAAATTTAATGACAGAACACTAAAACTAAAAGAATATTTGAGCTTCATGTCGATAAAATTGATAACAAAACATTAAAATTATAAAGATGGTGCGAAGAGGATAAAACATTAGTGAGAAAAATAAAAGAATTTGGACATAAAATTGTACACGTTATTTAAGAGTTTAAACTAATACAATAACAATTTACAAACGTTTTTCTTCTTTAAATTATATATATAGTAACAATAGGATAGGATGCAATATTTTTCAAACCAATTGATCCAATTTTTTCTCTGCCTCTCGAAATCGTTATTGTTCATTTTCAAAGTTTATATTGTTTTTCAATATGAGTCACATTGAAGTTCCAACTAAAATTAGTCAATTAACCCTTTTATTGTTTCTCTTTTGGCACAGAAAGCGACAGTCATGTGCAAATATGTTGCCAAGGTCTCAAACCTATTAACCTATATTATCTCTTCTAATCAACTACCTATTAATTTTATGGCACCCCAGAATATTTCTAGGTATGAAACACCATATTATATATATCATTTGTTTTCTTCATACTTTTATTTATTTATTTAGTTTGAGTTTTAGTTTTATAAATTGGGATGCAAAGATAAAGACAAAAACAATAAATTGCTTTATTTGGAAATGCCATGCCAACAACCAAACGGCTGCTAACTGCCATCTCCATTTAAATTTAGCAAGAATACCAAAGAGGAAGCACTTTTTTCTGCTGTTGAGAAAAACTAGTGCATGCATATTAAGGAATATGAGTTATCTACCAAGCTATTTATTAATGTTATCGTACATAATTAAATATATACACGATAGAGATGAACGAAGAGACAAAGTTCTCCACCTACTTTACGAAAAGAAAATTTCTAAAATGTGGCTATTTTACTGCTTCGTATTTTAGAATCCTCGGGGTTTGTTTGTTCTGATTAGTAACTCAAGCTTAATCGGGTTTGATGGAAAAATGGAGCAATAGTTTTTAAGCAACTAAATACTATGATTGAAGTATGAACACATAATTGTAATTCTAATTTTGTTTGCTTGTTCCGTATATCATATTAAATATCTATTACATTTCTAATTTTTTTACGGAAGTGATAGAATATTTTTACTATAAGAATGGATTAAAATTTAAAAAATATTAAAATAGGTAAACCATCCTTAAAAATACATCTCATTGTAAAAAAAAAGTATAGACATGATTTCTATTTTTCAACTTTATTTTAAGAAAATTGAAATGATTGAAAATACAACTTCAACCTAGTAGAGGAGAGAAGAAAAAAAAATTCAAAACTATCCTTCCCTAATTTTTTTTATTATAAGGTTAATAGAGAAAAGTAATTCTTTCAACCTATTTTATATTCCGATTTTTAATTATATTTAAATAGGTTTTTAGATTTTAAAGTAAAATTATCGCTTGATTTGAAAGTTGTTTTGAAGATAAAATTTTAAAGTAATGGAAGTTAACTTTAATTTGTAGTGATATCTTAAAGATAGATATTCTAGATGTGGAGGTAACTTATATAAATTTAATCATAAAAGATCAACCATCAATTTTACAAATTTATAAGAAATTTAAAATTTTTTAATTTCCTTACCTCACTATATCTCTTATCATCACACTTTTTTATCACAATCTTTTTTAATGGTCAATTATAAAGAATTTTTACTTTTAATTATAAGTAGGTCAATTTAAGTTTATCTATGTAAGTATGTCAATATAAATAAAAAATAATAATATCTTACTCATTTGATCTCAAATATAAAATTAATTCATAAATAAAAATGTATATATACATGTATATATATATATATATATATATATATATATATATTTAAAATTAGTATTCACTGAAATTTCAAAGAAAAAGTTAAGAGAAAGTCCATAACAATAAATTCTTAATTAAATAAATGACATTTTAAAAATAATTAACTTAAAGAAGGTAAATTTTGTTGATTTTTACTTGTATTTAAAATCAATATTAAAGATCTATTTTTAAAATTGGGTATTAAAAAATATAAAACACTTTTTGTAGTTAGTTTTACACGGTAATCTCCCGCGTAAAACACTTTCATGTTTACGGACATGTATTTTTCTTTGACTAACCATGGTTAAAAACACGAAAAATAGGGACTGTTATGTTGCTTTTAGACATCTTTAGATTTTGTTTGGTTGAAGAAGTGAATTTAAGGAAATAGATTTGAAGGAATTTGAGTGAATTGTGTGTGAATGATAAAGTTGTTTGAGTTAATGGATAGATGGTAAGATTTGAAAAGAATGTTTGTGAAAGTTTGAGAATGATTTAATAGATGTTATAGATTTTTTTTAATTGATATATTTGTGAAATTACTAATTGACTTTGTGAAAAATAGTGTTTCATAATTTTCAATGGCTGTTTTATAATTTCTAATTTCATCATTTCAAATCTCTTTACATAAGTGAAGATCTCATCTTATAAATCTTTTTCCATTTATCCTCTCAAATTAATATAAACCAAACAGACTTTAATCACAAAAATCTATCCCCTTAAATAATATATTTATATAAATTAGTTCAACCAAATAAACTTATATAAAGATAGTTTTAAGATTTGGTCTGATTGTCCAAATTAGTTTCGTCTTTTTGTTTTTAACTCATAACACACAATATAATGTTCATATTTGTTGTTTTTTCTTCTTTTATTTTCCTTTATTATTTTAAGAGTAACCATTTCCTGGTTGTCTCAGCATTAATTAGTTTATTATTTTTCTTTGTACATCCTCCCATCATCATTAATATTTATCTCTGTCTCCTTGTCCAACAGACCAGTGATGAGAAGTTTGTGCAGAAAGATGTTTCTTTTTGCTAATTGTTAAAATTACTGACAACTGAGTTGTGGTCCATGGATGATTTTTGTTTTTACACTAGTCACGATCTAGGCACCGGTTCATGTCTCTCTCAAACTCTTTGCTATACACTACGTACCTCTCTTGATGAACACGTGATTCTTCTAATTAATTTTCACATTTTAAGAAAGGTAATTAGATTAATAACATTAAATTTTATTAATAATGAAAAGGTTCTTAAAATCACCATATTATTTTTTTCACTTATTTACTTTTCTGTGAGGATTAACTTCTCTAATTCTGAAAAGAGATAATAAATGTAATTTATAATATTTAATGTGATGTAATTAACGGTTTAGTAAAATAAATTAGTATAAGAAATAATTTTGGAAATATTCCTGTAAAAATTTTAAGGAGTTTTATTAAATTTTAAGTAACTTATAAATTTAGGTATTTTTAATTAATTTTCTGTTAAGAAATTGTAAAGTCAACTAAAAATTAATAAGAGAGTGGGGTGAATTAGTTTTTAAAAAATTAAAACTTTTAAACAGAAATTTTCTTAAATTATTGATGATAAAAAAATCTGAGTACAGTAGTCAATCAAAACTAAAAATAACAGATAATTCAAGATAATGAGAGAAAGATAATAAATACAATATTTTTTTTTGGATCTACATCCAAATAATTCAGACCATTTGATAAATTTTTTGCTAAAATTCCAGTCAATTACAATAATGACCTTTATAATTAAAATAACAAAAATTACAAACTATTTCTTAAAATATCGTTCAAGAAGATTTATAAAGATAATAAAAACACTTAATTACGGAAAGCACATACATACAATACTGGTACAGACATATCACTATATATTAGAAAAGAAAATAAAAATGTGATAAATTTACAATAAAAAAAACCTATAACATGATCACTTTTCTTGATGAAACTTCAACACTACTTTTTTAATGAAGATATAGATGTATAATACTCTCTATCTCTTTTAATAAATAACAATCTCTCTCTTCTGAGAAGTATGGAAATATTGCAATGAATGAGAGATGACTTTCTTTCTAAAAGAGTTTTATAGTTATTAGCAAATATAATCGATTATAATTAATCATAAATGATAATTATATTCTTCTTATAACTTAACAAATATTTTAAATCATTGTGAAAATAAATAAGCATTTTTGAGATTCTGCTAACATAATTGATTATTCATTGTTTATAATCAATTATTTGTTAAACTTTGCTTTGAAATAATCGTTTATAAATTTAACATAATAGATTATTATATTCAGAAAAATAGAAACACATTTTTTAAATGCAAGAATGCTTAAAATTAAATTAAAATATTGATTCATATTTTATATTTTAATCATACTAATATTGAATTTTGAGGAGTCAAAATATAATGTAATGTGTATGGATTGTTTAGAAAAAAAAAGTTTGGAAAAGCCATGATCTCTTAAAAAATTGTCTTGTTTTTATCTATATTTTCAATTTCTTTCAACTCATTAATTAACTTATCCGACTTACTTGAAGAGGGAAATGACAAGTTGGTTGACAAGTTAAAAGTAATTAAAGAATAAAGACCCAAACTAATCTAGTAAATTTGAGATAAGACAAAAATAACAATTATATCATTATATTAATAGTAAAGATGACACAAGATATTTAGATGAAAATAAAAGTTATTTTAAACATGTGAAAATATATAAAGTGTTTAAAATTGAATAACAATATTATTAAAGAAGAAATTTAAACTTATAATAATTTTGCGGTGCTTTTGCCAATAGAGTACCAAAAGTTTTTATAGGTCAGTTATTGAAGGCCATAAATTTTACAAGCATCTAATTTTCAGCACTAATGACATTGTTGATAAAAAAGACAACGACTTTTAGAGCCGTTTATAAAAGTTATCATGTTTTAAATATGATTTTAGGTGTTATAAAAGGGGTAAACTTTTATTTTAGTTTATGCTAAACTTTTATCTAACTTCCAGTCTTTTAAAATAAAAATCTCATTTTTTTTCTATAAAATAATAAATTTTTAGTTTTGATAGCTATAAAAATTATTTTTATTTTGCATCTCTCCAATTTTTCGGTTATTATGGTTTATTTTAAGGTAAATAAATAATATTTATACGAGAAAAAATTGATAGAAATTACATTGTAAATAAATTTTAATGAGAAAAAGGAGAAAACAATAAAAATATGATAAATTTATCAAGTTAAAAAATAAAATAATAGATATTAACTTTATGTTTAAAGTAGGTATGAATATATATACATACATATATATATATATATATATATATATATATAATTGTTTTTATGAATGTAATGGTAGAATTTAAAATTATAGAGTGAATATTTTATTTCTTTTAGATTATAAATAGAAAATAAATAAATTTATTATTCATTTATAAAAAAAATCAAAATCTCTTTAAAATTATCAAATTTTTATTTTTTAAAATTTTTTTAAACTATTCTTTCCTCTTTTAGAGTACACGGTCTAAAGGTAGAAAGGATTAGATCAATCTCACCTTATTTAGATTTTAATCTAGACAATTTTTTCTTTTCTCTTCAAATTTTGTCTTTCCTTTTGATTTTTGCCGTATACAGGATTTCTATAAGATGTATTTTATTTAAACGAGGTTTTATTTAAACAAGTTAGAGTATCTCTAATCTTTTTAATATTGATTTTCTTTAACATAGGATATTTTTAAATAAAAAGGTTAATCTAATTTATTTTAAAAAATGTGAAAAAAAAGAGTAAATGATTAATGAGGATAAACGAATATTCAAACAGATCACAAAAATACAGAAAAAGAAGTAAAGGAAAATGAAGCCAATGTTGAGTTCAGTGCCAAAATTAAGATCCATCGTTATTATCTTACAGAAACACACACAGGAGAATTCTCCAATATTAAAAGTGGGTCCCAAAGCAGTGGCCCCACTTAAATCGCATTTCTCTGACCATTTTACCCCTCTCTACCCCTTTATATTCGCGCCTTCGTCCTTCCTTCCTTTTCCCACATGCACTCTCTCTCTTGCTCTCTTATTCTCTCTCATTCCTCCTTCTTCATTTTCAATTTTCACGATTTGACACAATGGCAAAAGGAGGAAAACTAATGAAGCTGAAATCAGTGCTGAAGAAATGGAACTCATTCGGCAACGGCAAGCAGAGCCGCCACAGCCCCAGCGCCGTCGCAGACGACGAGTCCTCCTCCAGATCGGACCTCCACGCCGTCTACGTCGGCAAGTCCCGCCGCCTCTACCGGGTCTCCTCCGGCGTCCTCGACAACCCCGTCTTCCGGGAACTCGTGGAGCGGTCCCGCGACGACTCCAACCACCAAGACGACACCATCAATGTGGCATGCGAGGTTGTCCTCTTCGAACACTTGCTCTGGATGCTCGAAAACGCCGACCCACAACCCGAGTCTCTCAACGAACTCGTGGACTTCTACGCCTGCTGAGCCAAATGCTAATGCAACATTAAAGAAATCGAAAGAAAAACCAAAGCAACGTATAATGTTATATTTATATCTATACATATAATACTTCCGTCTATTTGTGACTGTAATTTGATTAGTTGTAATAACTAACATTCATCCATAAATGTTGTCAATAATTGAAGTATTAGTAAATATCGGTTTGATCATATAATTTAGATTTTTGCGATATGGTGGGGATGGATGTTGAGTTGAGTTGGTTGTAGTGGTTTGGTTGAGTTGATGGAAGCTCCAATCCATGTAAGTGTAAGTGATGAAGTGGTTAATTAATTGTTCATTTCTTCTTCAAGGGAAAATGTGTCTTGTTTTACCTTGGATGAGCTTGTTTTTTAGTTAGATAAATGCTATGTTATGTTATGTGAGTGGTGCTGTCAGAGTAGAATGTGACTGGGACGACACCGAAACTTTTTTTGTCCACGAATCATCATATGTCGGATTGAAAGCTTCAATTTTGGAAGCTCTTCATCAGATTCCCGAAGTGGGTGTTTGGTTATAACAAAAGAGCATTATTGGAACTGCTTACAAATTGGTTGAGAGAGACTTATTTTGCTAATTAAAGAAAATGGAAGCTGACATGGTGACTACTCTCCTACTTCATGAAGATGCCATGAGACTCTGCATATATATATTCATCCATTGGCCCCTCATGTATGGTGTCACACTCTACTTTCCTTCATATATTCATCAGTGTGGAACGGATCAACCTGCAGTGTCGATTATGTTTGTAAATTTAATGTATCAAAATCTTTTCTATGATCATGATCTATGCAGTTGAAGTTGAAAATTCAACTGCACAAAACCCCGATCATTCACTAGTTACATCATCTACAGTTATCTGGGACAAGGTAACATGCGTTCTGCACAAAGTACAAACAGTTCCAACAAGTATTTATGAAAAAGGATTTTTATACCTTGATCATTTTGTATAGTTTTTTCATACATATAAGAATAATAATGTGTCAAAAAAACATTTACAATATTATAACTTTTCAAAACTGAACCCCACAATTAAAAGTTGTATATCTTTTCACAACTCAACCCAGTTCCTGTTGGTAACAAATTGATAGTTTGAATTAAAATATATCCTTAAAAAATAATACATGAATATTCTTGAAGATATATACCAGTTAAATAATTACTATATACCATATACTGCCTCTGGGGTAGGTCCGCTAATTAATTAAAATGTTACCCAACCAGACATGAGTGACTTTGGCCTTGCGTCATCATTTCTATTTGACATTGAAGAACCTACGTCCCCTCCTGCTGAAAAATCTGAAATTTGCATTAATTACAAGCCACTACACCAAAACATTCATGGGTTGGTCAAGGAAATAAATTTCTGTATCTTGGTTGTTAGCTGGGGTAGAGAACATGGTGATGCATCTAAGCCACACCCACATATTAATAATTCCAAAAGATGTATTATACATAAAATATAGCAAATCTGCAACCAGAGGAAGTTGTTGCAGAAAAGAAGTTCATATTCTGAGACAGCAGTGAAGTCAACCGCTTTTAAGGATGCAAACAGCAGAATTCAAAGCATTTGCATCCAAAAAGTGGATGAGCTTAATATATAAATAAAGGAGGCTCTGAAAAATGTTGTTAGATTAAGGCTTGTAAGGAAGAGATATATTAGTGTCTGGCAGATATACGCATACTTTTGCATACAAATGATTGGGTTGTTAGAGATGCCTTTGTTTTTTCACATTACGCTCTCACACGCTCCCTGCAGGAAATTGCTGACCTTAGTGAACCAAAAAAGAAAAAGAAAACGTAGCTTTTGGTTATCCTGATTAAGGACTTTAAATTGGACATTAAGTGGATGACACGAAATTTAGCCGTTTATTTATAATAGTGCACGCATTAGTGTCTGTAATTAAGTGAAACGCGTTGCCAAGCTGCCATTGCCACCCCACAAAAAGTCCGTGTTCTATTACAGCCGCAACATAACAATATTTGTATGGTGTTTTGAGGAAAAATGTTCTAAATGTGAGTGTTTGTACTTGTAAATTAAGGAGTTAAGATAACAAATAATGTGGTTGAAAACCATCCTAAATCCACATCTCAGAAATTGCATAAGATATTAATGTAAAAGTACAAAAAATACACGGTTATAAGGGTGACAATGTGGTCAACCTCATTTCTACTTAACTTCAATCTCCTTTAAGCGATTGTGAAATGACCCATTAGTAAAAAGTTAGACTGAAAAAATGTGATTTGACTGACCTATACATGAGAAATTGTTAGCAGAAATTGTAGAAAAAATATACTTTTGAAAACTATCAATTTATTTATTTTTAATACATCACATATTATATATATTATTTCATTGATCAAAGTTGGACATTGATGAAACAGATTTGATCTTTAGGATTCCGACATTTCTAATGTCAACTATATATCACGAGTAGCGAAAAATTCATTTTAAATAAACCTCTATTTATCCTACATTATCAACTATTTAGAGGTGGTGTTAGGAGTTATCTAGAGTGAGACACTATAGTTTGTGTTGCACTCTGAACTGTGCCACGTATAAATTGGGGTTATATAATTAGTTTTTATATGACAGTATATAGTGCAATATAATTAATAGTTGGCATTTGGCACAGCCATTGTCTGTCTTGAAAGGCTTATATCTTTTTTGGGTTGGGGAAAGGGTGGGGTTTGAACTCTGCCCATTAGAAGTTTGAACACGAAGTAGCTAGCAACCTGCCAGCTATATTGTATCTTTTGTGTCTAGAAACTTTAGAATTAACAACACACCATTAGAATACTCGACAAGGAAAAACAAAGAGGGGTAAAGAATAAAAAAAGGGAGAAGATGGACAAAAAACAAAGGGGAAAAACAGAGTTGGAAGAAAAGGGAAAGAGGTAAACTAAGAACATGTTTGAGTTAGCCACTAAATAATAGTGTTAATTAGACGGTCAACATGTTTGAAACCGACACTAGAATCAGAAGAATTAATAAAATTAAATATACTAATTTATGTGTTGATTTCAATCTAAAACTGATATAATTTTAATATTTATTTAAGTAAGTTTTAAGCTAATCAATGTAAAATTATTTTTTAATCTTTATTTAAATTAATATCAATCTAATTAACATTAATTTTATTTATATGTTATAAATTATATCTATACGTGATTTCTATATGATTTATAATAAAAGTCATAATAAATTTTAAAATGATATATTATTATTATTTGTATTTATTATTTGAATTAGAGTTATAATAAATTTGAGGAGATATATAATTGTCTGTTTATTTTTAAAATTGAGTTATTCAATATGAATATGATACACAAATATTAACTTTACAAAATTGTGAGTGAATTTTAGATTATTTAATTTAAAAGAACATAACTAACATAGAGGTGAGACTTTTAGAAAATTGATGTACTTGTTGAAGAAGATATTTTTAAAAGGTATCTTGTTATGTCTTGTGTTGGATAAGAGTGTGAAGAAGTGTTAACTGTCTATGGTGTTCCTTTACCCCAGACTAGATGAGGATGATGATTGATGGAAATATAAATGTTATTATCTTTATGCCTAGGATAGTAGTTCAGCTAGTAAGTGACACAGTCCTTACATGGATAAGGTAATTTCAACATAAACAAAAAAATTAACTTTATATTCACTTTTCTTTTTAAATTAACTCTATTAATTTTGCTTTACCGTTTGATCATTGTTTACAATATTGTTGACAATCAATTATCTAATAAGAGATAACCTAATAATGATAAGGTAACAGAAGTTAATACTCCTATAACTTAACTTTTTTATCATATTATCGATATTGACACGAAATCCTTTGTAAGTATAATGTGACAAACAATATTTTTGAATTTGATAACTTCTAATATTACATTTTCGTGTCTAATTTATTATATATTGTTAAGGAAAAATTTAAATGAAAAATTTCTGTTATACATTTCTTAAACTTCGATCCATTCAAAAGTTTCTAAATACGAGGTGGAGACCAAATAATACTTACAAATATAAATGAGTTATTTAAAAAAACATATATACTTATTTTTATACAATAGAATACGTAATTAATTATTTTTAATAATTAATATAGTATTAATTCAATTACATGCACGCTTCATTCTTAATTAATTGTACTCATGGTTATAAATATATTTTTGTGTAATTTTGTTTGAAAATTGCAAATTCGACAATGAAATGAAAAAAAAAAACTTATTACAAGTGTTTTGTTTTCAATTTTTTTCGAGCGCATTTAACTTTAAAATATATTATTGTTTTACACTGATATCTTATTTAATTGGAATTGTGATTGATGGTAGTATTTTAAGTGAAAGGATTAGAATAAGACAAATTTCATATATCTACTCTAAGTTAATATATTTTTATTTACCATACACTAATTAGTTTATTTGTAAATTTTGTAATAATTTAATTTAATATTTTTATTATTTTTAGCTTAATAAATGAGATAATTCTTTTGAATACTATTATTATATCATGTATTGGACGAATATCATGTTAGAGTTCATTACTATATGATAATTGAACATTAACAAATTTTAAATGTTTTAGTAATTTTAGAACCTATCACTATTGTTCGATGAAGATAGGTTACATATACCATATCAATGGATAACATATCTTCTATAAATGTTCAGTAATTAGGTTTCTAATTATTTTAGTTTGAAAGAGTGGGTACTTTAAATTAAAATAAATATTTTAGTAGTTAAAATTATTTAAAATATTATGTTTCTTTAATTTTGTTTGTTTCTTAATTTGTTTTGATAACCAACGTATAAATAACCATACTTTTTTTAGCAAAATGAAAAACTAAGTTTTGTCTAAAAATATATCTCCTGTTTTTACATAAAACCAATAGATGATTTAAATTAATCAAATTAATCTACCCTAAAAAAGGTTTTTTTTTTTCTTTTACATTAATGCTAACAACTAAACAATCAAAGAAATCTGTTAAGAAAATTCGAGGAGACAAACATGAAGACATTAGGTTAGTAGGTCTTTTGTTTTATATGTTGTTCAACTTTCTCATTCTTACTCAATGTGGATACCTAACAAATCTCTCCTCAAGTGAGAATACAAATACCTTAATTACAAACTAGCCTCACTTGTACCGCCGTTTACACACTTAAACGGGACATGCTTGCCTGAAACCTCTGTCATGAAGACTTTTGATATAGGGATCAAACTATACTCGTCTGAGTCGGTCACCGCAACTAACTATCGGCTCTGATATTATTTATTGGGAAAATCCTAGGGGAGAAACCTTGGGGAGACAAACAAGAATGAGAATAGAGCCAAAACACATAAGGAATGACACCACCTTCAACCCAAAACCTTAAGGCATTGGGTTTGTGGGTCTTTTTTCTTATATTTTGCTCAACTTTCTCATTCCTACTTAATAGGAGACTTAGACTCATACTTAAATACCTACTAAAATCATTAAATGATTGGCAAGTTATGCAGTAGGTTTTTCTTATCTGCCAAATTTAAAAAGTTACGTACTAAAACCATTTTCATTACACATCGCACATTTAAGTCATAAGACTTAATGTTTGTTTTATCTAAATTTGTTTTAATGACGTAAAAAAAATAAGATTTTGTGTCATAAAAATAAAAATAAATAATTTTTTATTTTAAAAATACATATTTCTATCAACAATTAAATAAAACATTATTAAAATTGTGAGTCTTTTATAAAATCCTGGAGTAAAAATAGAAAAACAATCTTAAAATTAATGTGACATAATGAATCCACTAAAATTAAATTAAGATACTATAAAATAATTAAAAATAAATTTAAAAATATATAAAATTTATTAAATAACCTTAATTTTGACAAATTGAAATTAGTAAAAATAAACAATCTTAAACATCTAAAAGCAATAAATATGTTAAGTATTCATTATTTTGTATATTCACTAAGTAATGAATATTTTTTTTGAATAAATATTATTCATTATCTATCACTTTCTTAGTTAATCTAAAAAGTATTTTCTTAGTCTTACAACTTTTACTATTTTTTACCTTAAGTTAAAAATAGTCTTTAAAATAAAAATTAAGAATAGATATTTCTCAATTGAGAAAAACTTTCTCCTCTTATAAGTACGGTATAATTTTTTCATTTACTACATTCGAGTTTTATTATGAAAAACAGGAAATCATATAATTAAAATTGACTAGTTTAATTTGAATTGTTGTTTAGTAGAAAAAAATTAAACCTAGTTTTAACGATGCACATATTATCATATCATTTGATAAGTTTAACAAACTTCTTAACCTATTAAAATGTAGTCAAAAGTGCTATAATAAAATACTTAGAATATCGGTTAATTTTATTTTTGAGGTTTTAAAATCAGAATAACAATATAATTTTCTGAGAAATTCAATTGAATTTGTTGACATATTTTCCTTTATTTTTGATTGATCCAACAAAACTCTCAATTTACCCTCGTGGCGGGACAAAGTGTTTTCTTCGGATAGCCAACCACATTCAAACACTAATATTTAGAAAGAAGTAAAAAATGTAACATATCACTTTGTTACAATATTTTTAAGGGAAGAGAAAGCATATTAAGAAATAATTTATCTCTTCTATATTATTCCTTTCACATAAAAATAATGTGATACACTAAAAAGTTTAAATTATTTGAGTCGAAATTTAAAATAGTTTATATATTTTTCTCTTTCAACCTACTAAATCACTTTTATAGAATAAAATTAAAACCAAGTTATCAAACTTTAAAAGGAACAATACTTAAGGTGAAACATTTCTTTCTTAAAAAAGAGTTTAAATCATTCGTATTGTTTAACCTTCATTAGATAGCTTCTTTCCACTCACATCCAAAAATTTTGATAAAGCTAAATGTCGTAACAAGTTTTAAGTTAAAAGAAAAAAAAATCACTTCTATTATTAGTATATGCAGTGAAAAGTAATATACAGTAGAATGGAAGATCCTAGGTGCTTACAGATTTTGAGAATGCAATTCGAACTTTTTTTGTGCCACTCAATCTCATCATGGACAACTCACAATGTTGACAAAACCACTCGTGTTTTGACCAACGGCATTTGTGCTGCATGTCATACTTTGCTCAACTATGAAACAATAATGATTGGAAGGAACCACAAAAAGTTAAAGCAAAAAAGAGCATTTAGCAAAGTGTTAGGCACAAGGGAAGAATCCAAGTGTTTCAATTTCATTGGTTAATCATGCATTACAAATAACAAAGAAACCATTTGACGGAAATCATGCCAAAGTATTGGTGTTAACAGTTGTCCAATTTTGTCTCGTATTATCTAGCATCTTGCTGCAGAAAATAGACCTCAAATGGAATCCATGCATACTTCTTAATCCAGGGAAATTGAAAAGTATACACATAACGTATTCAAAACTTAAACATTTTCATTTCATTTAACGTACCAGTTTTGAATCTTCAACTACCAGTCATTTAGAAATTATAACTTAAGTTAATTAAAATAGAACATAATCATTCTAAGAAAGTAATTATTTTTAAAAGTAACATAGAAATCGAAAATTCAGTACATAAAAATAGTAAAAAAACTTAAAAGCTCGTACTCTTAAGGAAAATGATTATGCCGATTCATTTAATCTAAAAAACAAGTGTGCAACACTTACATCACTTAATTAATTAGGTAAATAAAATGGGAAATAGCATCTTTTATAAAGTGCCCCTCTTACCTTTTTCGCTGTCAAGTATTTCGGCAAGAAAAAGCTTCAAAAATGTTTTATCTTTAAATTATCTCCAAACAACCCATGTAGAATGAAAACGAGGAACACCATCTTGGGATCGACGTGTCACTTCTCGCATTCTGTAGTTGATTGTGAAACCAGAATACTAAACTCTTCCTGTTGGAAAATACTAAATCAGGAAAATTTATTATATAAAAACAATATATTTGTACTAATTAAAGTGTATTAAATGTATTTCTTACTATAATATATGACTTGAATAATGAATTTTGAAAATTGCTGATATATGTTTAATTATACGTTATATTAAGCCAAACATAAATCTATGATTTGTATTCTTAATTTTCATTTTTTGTATTCAAAACATACATATCAAACCCACATCAATCATGCCCTTAATCAATGGAGGTCAATGCATACACCCATAAAGAAATTAGTTTTCTTTCTACCAAATCTATTATATAAATATATAAAAAAATGACATTAATTCCTGGCTTATTTTGACACATTCCTGGCAGACTTAGCATTGAAAAAGGTTATCACCATCACATGAATGTATGATCACTAATTCTCCATATTGTTCACACCAAAGCCAACTTTCTAATGTAAACTCAGCAATGTTGTTAGTTACATTTGCCTTATTCTAACCAAACCTCTACCCAATATACAGGTAGCATTTGGACAGTACTATAATTTAGAAAAATGAGGTTTTTCCTTCCACATTGCCCGCAAAGTTTCTCTGATATTGTGGTTTGTGAGACATTTCAATGCTTTTGCCAACTGAGCTGGATCCTTATCCTGTATTTTAGGTCGCAACATATTCCATAACATATGGTAGATATGCTGATCTCACAGTTGCCAAGCCCCATTAAATGTTTGCTATATTAAAAAACAAATTACACTATCCACATAGCTAGATAGATAGATAACCAATCTTTTTGTCTTGTAGCTTCCCTCGTGCATATATCCACCACAGCCACAGCTCGTGAAAATGTACATATATTTTTTTCTTTACTGAGAACAAGTGTTTCCCTTAAACTATGGTTTTGTGATGCAGAAAAATTGTCTGAAAGAAGAATAAGGATAAAAGGAAGTGAATTTTTACATGAAGTGGGGTGTAAAACAGAAAATATTAGTTTGTTTTGTAGCAATAGCATATGAATGGAAATTGGAATTGATAGTAGAAATGAGAAGACAACAATAGTACGTTGGTGGTAGGGTTGAGATGGAGACTGGTGAGAAGCGAAAACGACGAAAAATGGTGAGTGAGGGGCGCGTTTTACGGGGTTTGGTGGAGATGCTCCCTACCAATCACTATGTACCACACACAATATATATATATTTTAGTTTTTATTATCACCTTCACGGTGTTTTAGGTATTTAAGTCTAAATCTAAATTTTATTTTAAATAAAAATAAAAAAATTAAACATCATATAAAAAAAATTATAAACTTAATATTTGAAAGATTTTGATTAGAGATAACGACACTATTTTATGTAATTAGACTTTTGTCTTATCTTTATTTGATTTTTTTGTAATTTTTTTCTAAAATTTTTTAATAAAATATTCTTGTTTAATGTCTTTGCTGTTGGCCCCTTCGATTTTCTCAACAGGGTATTCTCGTCTTTTCACACTCTGTCCCGTGACAAAACCAGGCCACATGGGTCATTTGATTCACCCTCGTCCTCGTGGAGGGCCCTTTCCCTCCTTTCGCACGAGTGATGACCCCATGTTAGTGCAGGAATTTTTGTCTCTAAATTTTTAGCTACAAACACCACACGCTATGCCTATATCATATTCATGTTAAGTGTCTACTTGCATCACAAAAAGAAAATTCACTTATCAAGATGAATAGACTCATCATGCAACAGATGGCTATTAGTTTAGGATATATATATACATATATATCTTCATTATTAATAAACCTAATTATGATTCATGAAATTAGATTCCTTCAACATGCATGTCTTGCAGATATTGTTTTCTCGTTTCGCAATAATTGGTTCATTTGCCGAGACTCAAAAGATTTGGTGCATGATCTTGACTTGTTATTAGGGAGTGGGATTTTCCGTTTGATCGCGTTGGATCCTGTCCAATACTTCGTTAATTATTGCCATGGCTATTAAAAGGAAGCTTTACCAATCTCATACATTGAAAAATATATATTTATATGTTGCAATGAAAAGGAATATTGATTAATTAACAGGAAGACACAAGCTCCAAGTCCTATCCTTCTCAATCACTCAACTTGATGCCAAGAAATAGTGTATGTAATAATATCGTATCATAATGTCTTTCGCAATTTGGCCTTTGAATTTATAGCTTGAATAGAGTTATGTGTGACCCCCCAAAGAGAAATAAAAGACTTTATAATCATGATTTGTGACCTAGACTGACCATATATATGGACCAGACAAACATCATGGAAAATTCTTGTTATACCAAAAATCTAAACTGTTGGTCAGACTCTACAAGATTGAAGTGAACGTTTTCAATGGATGGCCATGGAATTAAAAGGTGACTTCACTGGACATATCCAATGTTGAAGTCAATTATGGTATGAGTGGACAGTGTACGTAATTGGAGAAGATAATGTATCAAATCTTTGTATGTGTATAGAATTGTGTGGCGGGTAACTTTTGAAAGATATGACAAGTTGAACGAGTAAATGCTACCGAACGTGCTTATGGTTTGAAAATCATTAGATTTTGGATGCTTAAAGATTAGATTTTGATGTACTGTTGAGTAGGGGGAAGGTCAGATTGGACCAGGTTCCAAACTAGATGGAATTGGTGTGAGTTTTAAGAGTCTTTTGGCAGTTGGATCCTTATTCAATGTCCAAAATGGAAACAAAAAATCGTTGGGTGTCAGAAATTGAAGTGTTGAACTTTGATCAAAGGTGCATATTAATTAAGAGTCTTGTTTGGGGTGTGTTTTGTTTGGTGTTGGGAAAATCAAACTCTCATTTATGGAATGTATTGATGACTTGCAAGTACAGTATGTTGTAAGTTGTTGGTTTAATAAATATGCCTTATTCAAAACTGAAAAACTACGTACTGAACTTTTAAGCTTGACTAGAGCGTGGACTACACGTGAATTTTGAGAAGATTGATTACTGGTGTGTATAGAAAAAATATTGAAAAAAATATGTGGTAATGAATTTTGTTTACATTCTTCATCCAATGAAAATATTTATTATACATAATAAATTTCTAAATTTTAATTACAAAATTACTTTAACAGTCACAATTATAATGACTTCTGATTGATTAATCATGTTAAACATGTCAGGAACATTAAACTAAAAAAATATAATAACATCTTTATCTTATTAAAAAAATCCTATATCAGTTATTAGCTAAAATTTATGGAAAATTACAAAATTATGAATAAGGTTATTTAAACGGGAGACTCGTGATCTTTTTATGTGTTTTAATAATTTTCAAATAATAAAAATAATATATTTAAGAAAATGTTACTAACATTTTCATCTTTATTTCTCACTACGTACCTTTCAATCAAATAACACAGTCCAGGTTTATATATATATATATATATATATATATATATATATATATATATATATATATATATATATA
>Ga0099824_1002647_pt1 | contig 26248 bp, 9 predicted proteins | sample SiratrowhiteBW_FD_76837 | JGI IMG/M metagenome (GOLD analysis project Ga0099824, IMG submission 76837) | Root nodule microbial communities of legume samples collected from California, USA - Siratro white BW | ecosystem: Host-associated > Plants > Roots > Nodule | place: USA: California...
ATATATATATATATATATATATATATATATATATATATATATATATATATATAATTAAACATGGGCTAGTTTAATTTGATTTGCCTTCCGAGGTAGGCATGTGCCTGCTGGTCCCCTCCATAACTCGGAATATCAGCTGTTACCATATTAGGACAAAAGCAAAACATCACATGTTTAAATTTTGACACAACTATTCATCCAATACATCAATGAACAATCATCACTCATTTTTTATCACATTATTTACGAATAGTTTCGCTAATTTTTTATATTTCATTATTTACAAATGTGTTTAATTTTCAAGCTGTCATAATTTATGCAACCTAACTGGTATGATTTCTCAGTAAAAACTGTTGTAAAAACAAATTTTGTATCATTGGGTGAAGTGAGTTTTGTGTACATGCAGAGAGAACATGAGTTGGTGGTAAAAGGTAAAAAGGAAGAGTTTTGTGTGGTTGATGAAATGAAAGATGGAGAAGAAAGTTTAGGAAAGTAAAGAAGACTCACCCATCGAGCAAGTGCAAGCTAGCCTCCAAGTTATGCGTGCAGACAGGATCCCCATCAGGGTTCAAGAAAGGTGATTTCTTATGATCCAACTCCAACTGCTCCCCAACGTGCAAATAACACCAGGGCAACCACTCCACCAGCTTCACCAACCACCGCGGCCTCTCCTCGTTGAACAATAACCCCGGCGACTGCGGCACCAAGTCATGCTTGTTGTGCACCCTCAGCACCTTTATCCCCAGCTTTCCCTCCAACCTCTCCTTGAACCTCACATTCCCCACCCTCGGACCCGAAAACCCAAACACCGAAACATGCGCTTTTCTCCCACCCTTTCCCACATTCACCCCATTTTCCACAATATCGAAAGCACTCAGTACCGCCATTGCACTCCCAAGACTATGCCCCGTTACCGTAACACTCACCTCTTCATCCGAATAAACCTTCATCAACCGTTTCAACTCCCCGAGAACCTGTTCCCTCGCCGAGTACTTACAATACCCACACCCCGTTTCCCTGTCCGTGTAGAGATCCAGGAAACCAGCTTCCACCTTTACACCCTTGTCGGAACAGGGTACGTCGGGAGAGAGAGGTTTCAGGAAATTCGTGAGGTCGGCCACCCACTCCACGTTCGTCACTGTCCCTCGCCATGCGATTGTGATGTCCCTCCGCCCCAGACGCCTGCTCGTGGCGTCGTCCGACACCGCGATGAAGCCCGCCCAGTTGGCGTGCTTGCTCCACTTCTTGTCGGGCCACCGCGATCTGCGGAATAATTTGGGGAGGTTGATGTTGGCCGTGGCGTAGAGATAACGTGTGACGTTGTATCCCATGTTGGGCAAGTCCAGGCATTGGAAGAACTCGAATATGGGGAACCTGCTGCTGCCGCAGTATCTGGAGTAAGGGTCGTAGTCGAAGGCGTCGTAGCAGGCCTGGGCCATCTCCCCGTAGCGGGTCAGCTCGACCCGCATTACGGGGTCCATGGGATCCAGAAGCCCGGCCCAGTTGTCCTCGCCGTGGATCTTGCGCCACACCTCCGCTAGTGGCTTTTGTTTCTCCTCTTCTTCTTGCTTCTCAGTGGGCTGCAAAGTAGATGAAATCGTGGCACTGCATGTAACGTTGGTTGTGTAAGTTTTTAAAGTGTTGGTGGGTTTGGGTTTGAGTTTGTTTACGGTGTTTGGTTGTTGGGAAAGGAAGATGCGAGCTTGGTTCTTCTGTGTTTGTGGCAACAAAGCCACGACCATGGTTCCCATTGATGAAGCCATGTTAAGGTTAAGCCAAAAGAAGGAAAGGCTAGTGCTCGAGTATTGATAACTTAAATCGATCTATATATTTATAGACGCTGATAATATTTTGTTTATGAATAAACATGTACTTGATAACTTAAATATTAATATTTGACTTAAAATTCAAATATATATTATTATATTATTAAAATCAGCCAGCTGTCAAGGAAAAATATCATTGCTCTTTACAATTTAATGGAAATTGGAACAACGAAAGGAGTGGTTCCGTGCGTGCTTCAAACTCTACTTCTCAGACACATGGCGTGAGTTTATGACCCAACCCACATCTATCACCAATCATCTCATCTGTAGATGATAGTTATCATCTTGTTACGCCTTCATTCAACAACCATAAATATTATTATTTTATTTGAAAATTTTGATTTTATTAATTTTGATTTATTAAATTAATATTTTATCATGAAAAAGAGTTGTGAAGGAGAAATAAGAGAAAAAATGTGTGTCAAAAGATAATTTTTCTTTGTTAAACTGAATTTTGAATTTCACCCGATAACTCTGTTCCATTTTCATATATGTATGTAAAATTTTGTATATGGTTGTTTAATTAAAAGTATTTTAAACAAAACATTTAAAATAATTACTGTAAAAGTAAAAAATAATAATAATGAGGATCAAGTGAGTAAATAGTGAAGTAAATGTAAACAGTTGTAATTGCCACGTGACTGCATCCAGTTTTAACGTTAAGATGTTAGGTGTGAGAGTGATAACATTAAGTTTCACGTTTAAAACAAGCCGTATATGTCCTTCGTTAGTGGGACCACCCTTGCTCGTTCTTCATAGGGTCAAAAAATGGACTGATCTATCTAATCTTCACAATCTAACTTTTGCTCAATCTGAAATTAATTCATAAATAATAATAATACAAAAACGTCTATTCTTTAAAACACTTAATCATGGTTTATTATGATAATGAATTACATTAATTCATTGTCATAAGGAGAGGGAGAGAGGAGGTCATTTCATAGAATAAAGGATTAACGCATTCTTATGTTTCTTTTATTATTATTATTATAGTTACTTCTGTTATTTTATATCCACTCTGAACTTTTTTTTTTCTTTTAAACAACTTATAAAATATCTTACTAATTATTTCCATTTTCCTTTGCTTTCTTTCATTTATTTTTCTCTAACTAAAACATATTAAAATGTTGCAACATGAAACGAGATAAAGAGATTCTGGAACTTGTAACGTTAGAATAAGATTAAGATGATGGAAGGGGTGCTTCACGTGTACAATTTATAACCAGAAAAGGTAAAATAAATATCTATTAGGCCCACATCACTAATAATTGGGTTAACATGCATGAGGGAATTAAAATTCATTCATTGTAATTCCAATTTTGGGACTTGATTTCAATTTTAATTGTTTAATTTAATTGAAGTCTCTATATTTTTTCTAATCTTAGCGTTCAAATCTAATCATTTATATTGTATAGGTATTTGAAAATTACTTATTTTTGAAAATTATTTTTTGATTTATATAATTTATTCAATTTGTTTCTTTATTATTGAAAAAAGCTTTAATTAAATTAATCCATTTTTAAATTAACATCAATTTAGTTTCTTATATCCCGAGAAAAGGAACCAAATTATTTTAAAAAGTAGAGAAATTAATTAGAACTTTTAACAATATGTGAAATAAATTAAATAAAATATTTAAATATTTCTATGTTATCTTTTTTATAGTATTAGTTTCATTTATATTAATTCTAATTCTAAGACTCATTAATTTTAGTTAAATTGATTCATGATATTTATTTTATTATTTTATTATCAAAAAGATCTATTTTATTTTTAATATGAAATAAAATTTTATGTGGTTCTTGTTTTATATTTATCATAGTACTATAATTATTGTTTAATCAGGTAATAAGGACTTTTCTTCTTTAATTGACCTTTCATCAAAGATTTTCTCATATTTATACTTGTTATTCTTTTATTGTCAAGTTCGATACGTCAGAATATATAATTTTACGTTTTTAGTTTTTCTTTTTACAAAATTAATGTTGAAATCCTAAATATTTTAGATCTGGTATATCTTTCAATAAAATTTTAATAATGACAAAATATTTAGAAAAATTAATCCTATATACATATAAATGCAGTATATTGTCTTTTGTGATAGATTTAGAAATATTACGTGACACAAAACTTGTGAGATAATGTTATCAAATTTTAATTTTCTTTCATGCAATCGTTCAAAATTTATATAAAAATATCACGATAAATATATTGTATACAAAAAGTTTTTACAAGAAATAAAAGTGGGTACAACCTTTTAGGGTTTCGTTGTTTAAGTGTTATTTGAGAAAACATGAAAATCTTTATAATTATTCGTCTATTGAATTAATATCTTGTGAATTTTCATTTATTTCAGTTTAAGAGTTGTTTATCTTATTTGTGAGCTTTATTTTATTAAGATAATTGAGAAGTTTTGTTATTATCTTAATTTATATATTCTTCTATTAACTGAATTATCGTCATCTATTATGATGATATCTCGATCAGATTAGAGGTATATGCTCTGACAACAAATTTCATTTAGAAACAAGTTTACACTGGTAGACACATGGTAATTACTACTCTAATGAAGATTAAGAAAATAATTAGGTCTGAAACTGAGTCTATAATTAAAAGAGTATTTTTACAATGTGAGATGAACGTAATTCAAATTTTAAAATCTCAAAATTATTTGAACCGATCACTCATTTGAACATCGAAATAATTAGAAGAATATCTACCGAAACTAAAAATATAAAGACATAAATTCAAAAATAATAAGACAATAATAAAATTGACCAGCCTGTTAAAAAATAAGATGATTGTGTAAAATTATTTGACATTACAATAACACAAGGTCTTAATGTCATAACGAGATTAAACACTATAAATAAAAGTGATTTATGTCCTCTGTTATAACCAATAATAATTTGTTTACTCAAAATAAGCATTTGTGTATTCCTTACTCTTGTCTATCTCTCCCATAAGAGTTTAAATATTTAACCCCTTCTAGATTTTCGTTGACTTAATCTTTGGACCATGATTAGCATGTCTCGTGAAAAATGAGAACTGTTCCAAGAAATGAATCAACTTTAATCACATGCCGATTTCAGGTATGTATGTATACATACCTACCTATGCACCATATCGCATTCCACAGCCAGCGTTTCCTTTCAATTTATCCATGTTTTCTCCATCTTTGGCACAACATTTTTTTTTTTAATATTGTCAATTTGTTTGAAAAAGATACACAGCCAATAACCTGCAAATACTTATAGACAAAAATGATTCCCTAGATATATAGGTAGGGGTTGACACATAATAGAGGCAAAAAGAAAGAAAACAAATGATACCAACATTAAGGAAGTCTGTAATTGAAAGATGCATGAGCTTTTGCAATAATCACCACTGGAAATTAACAAGAAAATATGGAAAATGTCTGGTAGGTATACATTGATATTCATGTTTCTGTTACAGTTCGTGATGTGTGTTGCCACCACTGGCCCCACCTCCGAGGGTTGTATCAAATGTCACTTTTAGCTTGGAAGCATTGTAAGAGTTCTCTTCACTATCAAATTTATGTTACATCACCCGTTGGCTACTTATTTGTCAAAATTTTGCTACACTTTTGTAGCTGAAAAATGATAGTTTGAAATCATTCAGGAAAAACTTTCATTTGATACTGGTTTTAATTAATAAAATATTATATATTAATGAAATAATGATATATCTTAGTGCTAAATAGGTGTAAAATGTAATTAGTGGTGTTAAAATAACACCATCCCTTGTAGTTAGTGATATTGGTTTATATGGTTTTCTATTTGCAGTCAAAGCGCAAAGTTTCAGTTGGTTTTTGCCATGTGAAGTTGTAGAATTCAACTTCTTTAACATAGATAAAGTCGTAACAATGCATGTGTGATGATCATGATTATTATACATATCCAAGATTGTAATGTTCATCCATTCATTATTCATCCATTTCTCATGAGACAAAAGGAGCATTGATATTTAAAGTAAACGTGCACCAGTGCCACGTCTTGACGTTAGCTAGTATCTTTAAATACAATATTATAATATTTTTAAAGTTATTATTATGACTTTTTAGAATTAATGATTAAATTTTTTGTTTGGATAATAATCTTAAGTTTCGATTTTACTTCATAATTAAAATAATAATCTCAAAAAATGATTGATTTTAAAGACTTGCTTTGATAGTTATATTTTTTATTCATACAATAATTTTGAAATCTATTAGTTTCATACTTATTTGATAACTGAAATTTTCATTTATAAAATGATTTCGAAAATTATCAGGTATTATATATAATTTTAGACCCATTTGATAATTAAAATAACAATTTTTAAACTTATTTATTACCATGATAACAGACTCAGTTGATAATTAAATTTTTTAATCAAATTTGTCATGTTAAGTTTCAGACATGGTAGTTAAAATAATAATTTTAAGAATATTATTTGTTATATTGGGTTTTGAAGTTGCTTTATAATTAAAATTTTAAATTACAAAATAATTTAAAAAATAATTTATCGTCATTTATTATGTCTCCAACTTATTTGATAGTTGAAATTTTTATTCATTCAAAAATCTTGAAAATTATTAATTATTATACTAAATCTCAAAATTGCTTTATAATTAAAATTTCCATTCACATCATTTTAAAAATTAATGATTCTTTTGTTAAGTCTTAAACTTATTGATAATTAATAATTTAAATATAAAAATAATTATCAAACCATTTAAAACAACTTTAAAATATTTTTTAAAAATGTATAACTTAAGTCTTTTTGTAAAAAACGAAGCGTGTAATTCTGAATGAATGGAAAACGTAAGAGTAAAGTCAATTTTTATAAAACTCAAATAAATAATTTCAGAAAGATTTTCTTTCTTTTAAAAAATAAGTAGTCAAATAATAATTTTTACATATATTTTTGTTTTATTTTAGGGGAAAATAAATATTTTTAAGATTATATTATTTGTTTATATTTAATTAAACATAAATTATCTTAGAACAAATATTGTAGGGTATTAAAATATTCTTTTATGTATAATCGACTCTTGAAATCAAATTTAATTTTAAAGATTATTCTTTTTTTAAAATGATTTTTCTTAAAATACTACGGTGACTCTTCTGCTTTTTCATAAATTTTGTCATCTTATTGTGAACCTAGCTGCGACATCATTATGGTTATGATGTGTATACTTCATTGATCTAGTTTGAGTCTATATTTTGTTTGTTTGAATTTATGTCTTTACTCTTTAGTTTTTTTAGTGGCAAAAGTCTTAAAATTTTGTGAGAAGTCATATTGAATTAATTTAAACCTAAAAACATAAAGGTTCAAGTGTGGTAATTCCATTACCTTTTTGAAATTGTGTGAAATAGAAGAAAATAAAATAAAAATAACAAGGGATAATTATAAAACCAATTGTTCCTATACAATTCACACGACAAAGAAATAATTGAAAATCAATAAAGTGTTAAAAATAAAAATATCAAAGTTCTTTATCTTATAATTCTTGAACATACTTCATAGGTTATCTTAGAATTCTCATATTGTTTTTGTTAACTTGGTTGTTTTGGCTAATTTTATTGAAGTTTGTTTTAGCATGAATCTTATGTTAATTCTAACTTTTTTTATTTTGCCCATTTTGTGGGTCATTTTCAAGCTTTTGTTGTTTTGGATTTTAGTTTTTCTTAACAACTTAATTCTTTTCGTTTAACATTTTTTTTTATGTTTGTTCAGTTTGTCTCGAAATTTATTGTAACTTGTGTTTAATAGTTTTCTCTCTTCAAAAATTTTTATAAGTGTTTTGTTGATTTATTAGTGTATTTTATTTGATGGTACGTTGTCTTGATTTGTTATCTTTAGAAGAATGTGTCATGATATTTTAAGAACTTTTAGTGTTTTTTTATTGAGCTGACAATTTTTTTTTTATCTTTTTTCTTTTGTATGTATCTTATAGTTCTCCTTTAAATCCTCAAAAAACAAATTTGGCATAAAAAAAATATTCAACCCAAGTTAAATACACAAAGATGAATCAAGAATAATAAGAAAGAGATAGATTGAATTATGAATGAAAAATAAAGAAAAAGAATTGACCAAGAAGAAAAAAAAAAGATAAAAGATATTCACGAACTTTCTCCTATTACGAAAGTGAAAGAGCTTGTGATAATTAACTGATGGAGCAAATAAGAACAAAAAAAGGAACATCTTTGCAAAAACATACATTACCTAAACATAATGCAAAAATTTCAGTTTAGTGATAAATTCAATCCCAAATTGTATATAAAGTGAGAGAGCAAAGTATAACATATTTTATTTGCCTACGGTCTTAATGAACCTAATATAATTAAAATTGATACTTAAGTGTTTGAAATCTGTGCTTTAATACGGTGGAACCAAATCATAAGTGATTCAGCTAAAGGTAAGAAATTAAAAATTGTCACATGGTTTTCCTTGGAGTCTGATTGAGAGAAAGGTTTATGTCCTCTTATTTCATAGAAAAAATAACCCTTTAACTTTAAAAGATAAGGCAAGGTAGTCAAAAAGTGAAAAGGTATTATAAAGAGATGAAAATTCTCTTTTTTAAATGTGGAAATGAGAAAAAGGTGAAGCCTAACATGAAAGGTTATCGAATGTCTTAAATGAAGATATTTAAAACATTCATAAATTTCATGAACATTAGACCACAAAGGAAATTTTGTATACAAAGCTACTAAGATGAAATTATAACTTAGAGGAAGTGTTTTTATTGTAAGTCAACATCATACTGATTCTCACAGAGATATAAATCAATGATGAAGTAATTTTTTTACAAGGACATGGTAAGTATTTTTCCATGGCTCTTTGTCAATATTTTACCTATTCCAAACCTTGCACAAAACATGATCAATTTTTTCTCACTAACTTCCAAATTTTAAGAAAAAAAGAAAAAGAGAAAATATTTTAAATATTGTAGTTTTAGACATATTGCTTCTACATGTTCAAACAAAAGATTATGATGATTATGTAAATGTGGATGTGTATTTTGGATATCCTTGTCATCTTCAAGTGAAAATTTCTCTAATGATAATATAAGTGTAAATTATAGCTCTTATGAAAGGATATTTTTATTGTTGAGACACATGTTTGAGCCTAAACAAAAAGATTTTAATGAAACTCACAACGAAAAATATATTTCATACAAGATATCTTATTATTAACAAAGTTCCACCTTAAATCTTGAAAATTACAATAGTTAGTAAAGACACTAAGATACACCTTAATACAAAAATGGTAATATTAACTTTAACAAGCATGATAATGATTTATAGCATATTTCTAACGGAAATAGAGGATATATGTTATTAAGAGGACCATACAACATATGTTACGCAATGGTCCAACTAAAAATCTCCTTTTCAGACATTTGAGATCAAAATATTCCTAAAGTTCATCAATCTTAAAAAAGAAAATGATCAATATCAAATTAAGATAAGACTTAGAAGCGTTAAAAAATAAAAAACACTTGAGATCAAGAACAAAAAGTAAAAAAAAAATATATATTAATCACCTTAAGGATAAGATAATGTAGTAACTACAACTAATCATCTAGATAAAATATATTAAAATGACTTGTGTATTATTTTTTCTGTTAACTTATTTTCTTCTTCTTCATCTCTAACTTTCAACTATTCAGGCACGATTTTTTTTTTTTTTAATTTTAAGATTTGAAAAATAAAGACTTACATTGAGGAATTAAACATTAAATAACATCTAATTTATGAAACACTTGGAGATGTGATTTTTTATTTGATGTACATGTATTTTATTTATTTATTTAAAAATATATATTTTAATATCATGTAATATATTTTATATAAAAATGTTAATAGCTATTCAATCGTATACTAGGTTATATAGTTTCAATGAGTAAATGTATAGTAATTTGAAGCATTAAAAAATAATTAGCTTTCTCTAACAATAGTATATTTATACCCAGAGATTATGACAAAAATGTTATATATTCAATCTATTTATATTTTAGTTATTAAATTTAATTAATATTTATATTAATAAATACAATAATTAATACACCATAAATAAAAAGCATTAAATTAGCAATAAAAAGTGATACAATAATAGTTATGCAGTAAATATCTTTAATTATGTAATCTATAAATTTTTACAAAGTTAAATTAACAATTGAATGCGATTAAAGTCAACTGCTATCAATAGTATATTTGCTTTTTATTTAATATTTAATTAATTTATACTTGTGAATTATTTCAAAATAAAACTAAAAATGGTAAAAGTTAGGAAATCTTATAATTATTTCATTAAAATATTTTAATTATATCCACCAGTTTTTATGAATAAGCCTTAAAGAGACATATAAAAGAAATGGAAAAAGAATATAAATAGGAGGAATGTTAATAATGCTAAATTTAAAAAATTCTTTATGATTAGGAAAAATTTATGTAATTAAAAGAAAAATTAGACTTTATGAAATTGATATCAATTTAAAATATCCATAAAGAAAGTATTAAAAGTAAATGAGAGATTGATTATCTTAAAATAAGTAGGAGATGGGAAATAATGTAAACATAAAAAATATAAATATAATTTAACTTAACTATTTAAATACAATGTTATATATTTATAATGAATTATTAATAATAAATATAAATATATTATTATATGAAAATATTTCATATTTTTTTAATATTATCTTTTAATTGAACAATTTTTTCCTCTAATAATTAGAAAAATTATTTACTTAACAAGACAAGTAATTGAAAAGCTTTTTAATTTCAAAAACAAATAACTAATTTCTCTTTTAAAAACAACTACCACATAAATCTTTTAACATTATTCTTGCAAAATTATAAATATACACATATTATATTATATTATTTTAATATTTTGAATATCATGTGATTGTATTATATTTTATAATATATTTTTATTCATAAAAAATATAATAAAAATTTGTATTGAAATTTTTAGATATAAAATTATGTAATTTATTTATAAGAGAGAAAGTTAAAGCTATAAATACAGTAATAAAAAACATAAGATCCAATCTAAAGAAAAAAAAAAAAGTGAAATATTGATTTGATTCCTAAATACTTATTATATATTTAAATCTGATAAGAATTTAATAAAATAAATGGAAAGAGACTTAACATAAATAAAAAAGTAAAAGAAAGAAGAAGCAGGAAACAAATATAGCGCGAACTCTTTCGCTCGAAACCATTGTTCATCTCCACTCTTCGTCAAGATACCTCACTTCACACAATTCACACCATGCAACACTCTCACGCCACACCTTCCCCACACCGTCTCTTCTCAAGTGAAGTTTGGCAAGAAATGTGGTAGCTACAATCGCAGCCGTCGTGGTCTCCCTAAAAAGGTCATATCTGCACCGGTAGGACCCCCGCCTCCTCTTCCGCCTCCCCCTTCTCACTCCTCTGTCTCCACGGCAACATCCGCTTCTTCCACCATCTCTGTCTCTGTTGTTTGCTACCTTCCTCTCTAACCTCGTCGCACTCTCTCCCTTGATCATGAAGAAACGGGCAGACTCGATCTATTGGAGTCCATCGAGGATGATCTGGATTCGTCTGGGTTGTCGAGGAATTTTCTTTGGGACATACTAAGGAGGCTCCCGCCAGCGGGGCTCTTAACGATGGCGAAGGTGTCCAAAGACTGGAGGGATATGACGAGGAGTTTGTGGAATGCAGCGGAGGAGTTAAATCTCACCTGATTAGAATAGTGTGTTTGGAGCAAAAGTGACATAGAAGTCTTCGTAATGCTTTGCGTCTAGGTTCTTCATTAAGGTCTTTAAATCCTCCTCAACAATGTCAAATTGTACTTTAGTGTTAATTTTCATAGACCGAATTCCATTCAAAAATTTTCTCAAATCTGAAACATTTTCACTCGATTCATTCTCATTGTGGTGAACAAAATCTCTAGACATCTTAAGTTTTGTGAAATAGGTTCTCAATTAAGAAAAAACAAGTTTAGCATAGTAGGAGTCTCCTAGGAAAGTGAGATGCGTCACTAGGACAACTTAAGTACTAAGACTTTCCTTGCCAAAGCCTGACCCCAATGCACTTCACAGGTCTTTCTTGTAGTGAGCTCTCTAAGTCACAAACGAAGACGACTCAATCTCAAAAAATAGAAGAAAATCTAGTCGTGTTGGTTTTATCAAAGTAAAAGCAAAATTTGTAGAGAAATATAAAGACAAAACTTAAAGAATTAAAATAGGTGAATCTTAAAGATGAAACTCTTTGGCACCAAGGATCATTGAGACACATTCACCGTCTTATGCGAATTAATACTCCACTAATGAAATGATACTAGCAACTTAAAACTAAAAGAAATACAATCAAAAATTTGATGAAAATTAAATTTCTATATTATGCCTTCCAAGTGTTTGTGCAAACTCCTCACATGTGTTTCACTCCAACTTTTGTCAAATTTGTCACTCAATCTCCAACAGCATGTCTCACCCTCCTATGTGGACTCTTCTCCAAATTTTATCTCAAATCAACTCTTAATACGTTAGTTACCAACTCAATCCAAATTTTCTCATAAATGTTCTAGTTCACCAAGAGGCCACAAAAGATAAAACAATAAAGCACAATTTGCAAAAGCATAACTCAAATGGATTATTTAATGACAAACTCAAAGAATTGGAATGAAAATGACAAGCAATAAATTAAGGCACAAAATTGAAGATACAACACACAAAATGATCAAGTCTGAATGGCTCTAGACTAGATTTAAAAACAGAAAATAAACTAGAGTTTTCCAATTTTGGCAATATCATATGATTGAATTATTGTGACCAATGTAAAATGTATTTGCACACGTTTTATGTCAAATTATCAACACATTAAGGAGTTTCTACACAAAATTTTAGGTCAAACGGATCACAGAATCGTCTAGATAAATTCAAAAGAAAGAGCATTTTAGGTCCAATGTAACAATTTTGATGTTATGCGTTAAGCTACTAGCAGCGCTGATTTCAAAATTTATTATAATTACACCACAACGAATTGGGTCACCAAATTTTAACCAAACACTCTCAACATCTTAAGCTAATGCAACACAAATTTGAGGTCAATACAATCACTTAGATGCAGTAAATCAATTATAGAGAGCAAAATTCACTTCCTTCAAAAATTTCTCAATCACTAGCATTCAGGCTTTTAACATTTATCATTTTGTTCTATTTTGATTCAGAATGCGCCTTTTTAACATTGTTTCATAGACATCTATATACAGTCATACACAAAATTTCACTTCAAAATATGCAATATTTCAACTCTAATAAAATTTCCAATATTCAATGATCTTTTGTCAAACAGATTTTGTGCAATGAAGGAAACCTAAGGAATTCAAGCAATTGGAACGAAATAACAAGACATTTTGGAATTGTAGACTCTTAACAACTCACTAATGATCTAATAGCAAGTATTGGAACCCAATAATGAAAAATGAAAAAACACACAAAGACACAACTTCTCTTAGAACTTTCATCAAACACTTGATGTTCAACAATTTTCTTTCACACAATTAAACAAACAACTAAACTACTAGCACAAATCTATGGAATTGATGACATTGTGGAGTTATACATAACTTGAAAACCTGTATATGGATTATAAAAGCAAACCTAATCAACAAAACAACAAAATGAACTGAACAAAAATTGAATTAAGACTCAACAATATGTAAAAGCTTGTAGCACACACTAGATCACCTAAACACATGATTTTTGGATGGTTCAAGTAGATTGAAGATGTTTGAACCGTTTAAACTCAAGAACAACCACAAATAATCGATACAATCACTCAAGACAAGTAAAAACATCAAAAAACAATACGGAAATAGTTGAAAAATAGTGAAGGATTCATGAACTCATCTCTTGAAGACCAAAGCTCTAGATACCAAATGATAGATGAGTCTTCATGATGTTTTGCATCTAGGTTCTCCACTTGAAGTTGTAGAATTCTTTGGAAGTTTTGCATTGAATGAATGCAAGAAAGAATACTTCTCAAGCGTGTAAAAGGAAATAACGCGCACTTGAATCCAATGAAGTATACGGAATAGCAGAAAGAAGGTGAATCTTACTATGAAAGATTGATGAGCTAGGTGATGAAAGTTTTTTTGAAAGAAATTAAGCCAATTACAAAGTGTTTCTTTAAGAAAGAAAACTCGAAAAAAAAAACTTAACAATACTAATTCATTATTTCAATCAAACTTGTTTTACATAACGCCTATGTATTTATAAAAGAAGAAATTTCACTAAACCTAACGTGAGATATAAACTACCTCTAATCCTAAGTGACACTTTTTAGAAGGGGACACCTCCTATCAAGCTAATCCTAATATTAGACGTCTTCGAACCCTAATGCGCCTAAAGTTTATTTTTACAAGAAAATTCATCAAACTATTTTTATAAATTTTACAAATTATCACAAAAACTCAAAGTTTCAACATTGATATGCACCAGTGCTTCTGATTTTTCTTAATCACTATGTATCGATTAGGCATTGCGAGAGTCTTATTCCATGAAAAAGGCCAATGGATATTCCTCGTAGATATATATTTAATAATCACTTTCTTAATTCCAAAAGGGCCACATCTGTAACGTTTTCATGGGCATTAATCTGTCTGTGACTAGCCAAGCACTAAATCACAGAGTTTCCCATTCTTATCTTAGTAACTATCTATGTTCCCAACATCTGAATTGACATTGTTTTTATGGTGGTGGTGGTGCAATGATACTCCACAAGATACAGTGTGATCCATAATTACTGATTGATTGATTTGTTAGAAGAAAGGAGACCTAGTTCCTCGAGATGGGAATCAAGATCTTGGTGTCCATCATGAGATATTGGACGCTCAGTGAACACCCACCGTCCATCTTCAGTCTTGGTCATGTTCTTGTTCAGGTCTTGCCTCCAGTATACTGGCACCGAATGCTCGTCTTTCAAGAAATCACAAGCCTTGTTCACCAAAGCAATGTCCCTCTCAATAGTTCTCTTAAATTCATCATTCTTCCCATGGTATCTGCGCATAATCAAACCCTTCATATCAGCTCATCGTATTTAATATATTTTATTTTATAAAATAAATATCTTCTTAAATAACTTTCATTCAAATACTATAACAGGACGGCCATGAATTGGGATGGTGGAAGAAAGGGCTGAAAACAAACTACAGATAAAAAAAGGTAAGTAAATATGAATGCGACATATAATAGAATAATAAAATTATTTCGTTTATGTGGAATGAAAAGAACGATGATAGAAATATATATAATTAAACATTGGCCTCGTTTACTTTAATTTAATTTGCCTTCCGAAGTAGTCCAGACGCATGGGCCTCCTGGTCCCCTCCATAACTCAGAATATTACAGCTGTATGTTTATTATGACACCGGGACAAAAGCAAAAATTTTGACACAATTATTCATCCAATACATCAAAAGAACAATCAGCACTCATTTTTATCACATTATTTAGGAATTGTTTTGCTAATATTTTTATATTCATTATTTACAAATGTGTTTGCTACTTTTTTTGTTTTCATTCTTCGTCTTCTTCAATTAATTAAATGGGATACTTTCCTGTGAGAAAGATAATGCAGAAAAAGTGAAAAACCTAAAATTAGAAAGATAAAAAAAGACTGAAAGGACGATGATGGTTTCTAGTTCCTAGCTGAATCCTGAAAAGGGAGCAGGGTGATGTCTTTTATTTTCTAGATGTCATAATTTATGTAACCTAACTGGTATGATTTCTCAGTAAAAAATGTCCAAAAAACAAATTTTGTATCAGTGGGTGAAGTAAGTTTTGTGTAACCGCAAAGAGAAGTTGATTTGGTGGTAAGAGGTAAAAAGGAAGAGTTTTGTGTGGTTGTTAAATGAAAAATGGAGAAGAAAGTGTAGAGAAGTAAAAAGTCTTACCCATCAAGCAAGTACAAGCTAGCCTCCAAGTTATGCGCGCAGAGAGCATCCCCATCAGGATTCAAGAAAGGTGATTTCTTATGATCCAACTCCAACTGCTCCCCGACGTGCAAATAACACCAGGGCAACCACTCCATCAGCTTCACCAACCACCGCGGCGTCTCCTCGTTGAACAAGAACCCCGGCGACTGCGGCACCAAGTCATGCTTGTTGTGCACCCTCAGCACCTTTATCCCCAGCTCTCCCTCCAACCTCTCCTTGAACCTCACATTCCCCACCCTCGGACCCGAAAACGCAAACACCGAAACATGCGCTTTTCTCCCACCCTTTCCCACGTTCACCCCATTTTCCACAATATCGAAAGCACTCAGTACCGCCATCGCACTCCCGAGACTATGCCCCGTTATCGTAACACTCACCTCTTCATCCGAATAAACCTTCATCAACCGTTTCAATTCCCCGAGAACCTGTTCCCTCGCCGAGTACTTACAATACCCACACCCCGTTTCCTTGTCCGTGTAGAGATCCAGGAAACCAGCTTCCACCTTTACACCCTTGTCGGAACAGGGTACGTCGGGAGAGAGAGGTTTCAGGAAATTCGTGAGGTCGGCCACAAACTCCACGTGCGTCACTGTCCCTCGCCATGCGATGGTGATGTCCCTCCGCCCCAGACGCTTGCTCGTGGCGTCGTCCGACACCGCGATGAAGCCCGCCCAGTTGGCGTGCTTGCTCCACGTCTTGTCGGGCCACCTCGATTTGCGGAAGAAGTTGGGGAGGTTGATGTTGGCCGTGGCGTAGAGATAACGTGTGACGTTGTATCCCGTGTTGGGCAAGTCCAGAGATTGGAAGAACTCGGGTATGGGGAACCTGCAGCTGCCGCAGTATTTGGAGTAAGGGTCGTAGTCGAAGGCGTCGTAGCAGGCCTGGGCCATCTCCCCGTAGCGGATCAGCTCGGCCCGCATTACGGGGTCCATGGGCTCCAGAAGCCCGGCCCAGTTTTCCTCGCCGTGGATCTTGCGCCAAACCTCCGCCAGTGGCTTTTGTTTCTTCTCTTCTTCTTGCTTCTCAGTGGGCTGCAGAGTTGATGAAAGCGTGGCACTGCATGTAAGGTTGGTTGTGTAAGTTTTTAAAGTTTTGGTGGGTTTGGGTTTGAGTTTGTTTACGGTGTTTGGTTGTTGGGAAAGGAAGATGCGAGCTTGGTTCTTCTGGGTTTGTGGCAACAAAGCCACAACCATCGTTCCCAATGAAGCCATGTTGAGGATAAGCTAAAAAAGGAAAGGGTAGTGCTTGAGTATCGATAACTTAAATGGATATTTATATTTATAGACGGCGGTGATAATATTTTGTTTGTGAATAAAAATAATTATTTTTTTATGTTGAAAAAAAAAAACAAACATGTGCTTGATAACTTAAATATTAATATTTGACTTAAAATACAAATATATTATTATATTATTTGAATCAGCCAGCTGTCAGAGAAAAAATAATATATCATTGCTTTTTATAATTTTATTGAGATTGGGACAACCAAACGGGTGGTTCCGTGTGTGCTTCAAACTGTACTTCTCAGACACATGGCGTGACTTTACGACCCCACCCATGTCGATCGTCCATCATCTCATCTGTGGATGATAGTTATCATCTTGTTACGCTTTCATTCAACAATCAAAAATATTATTATTTTATTTGAAAAAATTTTATTTTTTTTATAAAATATAATATTTTATCATGTAAAAAAGTTGTAAAGAAGAAATAAGACAAAAAGTATGTCAAAAGATAATTTTTCTTTGTTAAAATGAATTTTGAATTTCACCCGATAACTCTATTATGTATGTAAAAATTTGTATATGGTTATTTAATTACAGTTATTTTAAGAAAAATATTTAAAATAATTACTGTAAAAGGTAAAAAAAAAAAAATCTCTTATGGGGATAAAGTAAATAAATAATTAAGTAAAACAGTTGTAATCGGCCGTGACTGGGTCCAGTTTTAACCTTAGACTGTAGGTGTTAAAGTGACAGGACGAAGTTTCATGTTTAAAACAAGCCGTATAGGCCCTTCGTTACTGGGACCACCCCTGCTTGTCCTTCACAGGGTCAACAAATGACTGATCTAAAATCTAATCCTCACATTCTCACTTTCAAGTTTTCCTTAATCTAAAATTAATCCATAAATAATAATAAAACAAAAACGTCTATTATTTAAAACACTTACTTAATCACGGTCTATTATGATAATGAATTACATTAATTCATTGTCTTAAGGGGAGGAAGAGAAGAAGGCCATTCAATAAAAGAAAGTTTTTTTATTTATTATTATTATAGGTACTTGTGTTATTTCACATCCACTGAACTTTTTTTATCTTTCTATTAAACAACTTATAAAATATCTTACTAATTATTTCCATTTTTTGCTTTCTTTCATTTATTTTTCTCTAACTAAAACATATTAAAATGTTGCAACAATAAATGAGATAAAGAGATTCTGGATCTTGTAATGTTATAATAAGATTAAGATGATGGAAGGCGTGTTTCACGTGGACAATTTATAACCAGAAAACATCAACTAAATATCTATTAGGGCCCACATCACTAATAATTGGGTTAACATGTGTGAGGGAATTAAGATTCGTTTATTGTAATTTGGATTTTGCGACTTGATTCCAATTTTAATTGTTTAATTTAATTGAAATATCTATATTTTTTCTAATTTTAGTGTTCAAAATTAATCATTTATTATTGTATTGGTTTTTGAAAATTATTTTTTGCATTTATATAATTTATTCAATTTTTTTATTATTGAAAAAACTTTAATTAAATTACTGCGTTAACTCTAAAAATTATTAATTTTAGTTAAATTAATTTATAATATTTATTTTATTATTTTATTTGTTGAGTGTAAAATGAAATTTTATGTGTTTCTTATTTTATATTTCTATTTTATCACAAAATAAGATGTTATATTTATTTTTTTGGCCTTTGATAAAGGATTTTTTTCATATTTATACTGGTCAATTTCTTATTGTCAGATGATATGGTTGTAGCTCCAAACGTCAGAATATACAATTTTACGTTTTTAGCTTTTTTTTTTAATTAATGTTGGGATCCTAAATATTTTAGTTTTAGTGTATCTTTCAAGAAAATTTTAATAATGACAAAATACTTAAAGAAATTAATCCTATATACATATTAACACGGTATACTTTGTGTTGGTTTCAGAAAGAAATTAATCCTATATACATATAATTGCGGTATATACTTTGTGTTAGTTTCAGAAATATTATATCATACAAAACTGGTAAGATAATATTATTAAATTTTAACTTTCTTTCATCTCAACCGACTATATTATACACAACAAGCTTTCAAGAAAAATACAAGTGGATACAATTTTTTAAGATTCTTTGTTTAAGTGTTATTTATAGGATGATCCTCATTCACTGATCATATCTCAATTACATTAGATGTATATATTTTGTTATAAAGCTTCATTCAAAAACAAGTTTACATTGGTAGATATGTGGTAATTATTATTCTCATAATGGTGATTAAGTCTGTATGGACTTGAGTTTCTAACCAGCACAAGAAAACCTACATGTAAGCCTATAAATAGGAGAATATCACTTAATTCAAACCCAAAAACCTCAAACTACTTAGACCAATTACTTGTTTAAGCGTGAAAGTCCTTACAAGGATTTTTTCCGAAACTAAAGATGTAAAAACGTGAATTCAAAAGAAACCAAACGACTAGAGTAAGAGCAACCAATAAATTGAAAACTAAGATAGTTATGTAAAGTTAACAGGTCTTGTAAGAATATAAGATCTTAGTATCACAATAAAAATTAAATATATAATCAAAAGTGATATATGAACTCATTGCAACTAATAATAATTTGTTTACTTAAATAAAATTAATAATAATTTCTTTACTTAAATAAAACTAATAATAATTTGTTTAGTTAATGAGTGATTTGTGTACTGCTTACTCTTACTCTTATCCATATCTCCCAGAAGAGTTTAAATATTTAATCCCTTATAGATTTTGTTTTTGACTACAATTAAATGTTAGAATAACTACCAGCGTTGCTAAACATCTTGGACCACGATGATTAACATGTTTAACATGCCTCGTGAAAAATGAGAATGGTTTCCAAAAAGAAGAGTGAAGCAACTTTAATAACATACCGATTTCACAGTATGTATGTACATACGTAGCTATTTCTCCATATTTGGCACAAAAAATACACAGTAAATGACCTACAAATACCGATAAAATTGATTTCCTAGATACATACTACTCTGGTATGAGTTAATAAACGATACGAACAAGAAATTGAAAAAGATACATGAGCTTTTGCAATAATTACCACTAACAACAAGAAAATACAGAAATACAATGGTAGAAATCAACATCAAAGTAATTAAAACCGAAATTTAAATTACATGATAATATATATATTATATACTATTCATTCATGTAAAATGGTGGAATAACAAGATTGTTCAATAAAATCAGTAAAGAGTTATTAGAATATTTTACCTCCAATAACTATTTTTTTAGGCAAATGGATTTAATTCAAACTTAATTTTAATTAAAATGAATATAATTAAAATTTTACCTGATTATCTGTGCTGTTATATTATTCAATCAAAATCTAAAATAATTTACAATTTCAATTAAGAATTAATAGTTTTTTTTTACATCATTTACCTTATTAATCCAATATGAATTTTAATTTTAATTAAAATTTAAAACAAATTGTAAAAAAAATTAAGAATATTTTTTATTGTATTTTTGATGTTCTTGATTGAATGAGTTTTAACTTTAATTAAAATAAAATCAAATATACTTTTAATAATATTTTTTTATTTTTTCTATAATATCTTTTTTATTTTTTTACTTATTTTATTTATTGATAAAAAATATTAATATATATATATATATATATTAAAAATAAAATTTATAATTTATATTACAATTCTATAATTTACAATTTTATTAACTCGTGACGATTTTATTCATAATTGAAAATATTCCTTGCTCTTTATGTTTCTGTTACACCTCGTGATGTGTGTTGCCACTAATTGGCCTCACCTCTCAGGGTTATATCAAATGCCATTTTTATTGGAATACTTTTCACTGCTCACAACTTATGTTACATCACCCTTGGGTAGTTGTTTGTCAAAATTCTGCTACACTAGACTGAAAAGATTGACAAACTAATTGTAGGCAGTGATTGGTTTGTTAATATGGTTTGCTTTTTCCAATCAATGCGTAAAGTTTCACTTGCTTTTTGCCATGTGAAGTTGTAGAATTCTAACTTCTTTAACATAGATAAAGTCGTAACAGTGCATGTGTGATGTTCATGATTATTATACATATCCAAGATTGCAATGTTCATCCATGAGACAAAATCAGCGTTGATATTTAAAGTAAACGTGCACCAGTGCCACGTCTTGACGTTAGCCCGTGTCTTTAAATACAATATTATAATATTTTTAAAGTTATTATTATGACTTTTTAGAATTGTTTAATGATTAAAATTTTTGTTTAGATAATAATCTAAAAATGATTGATTTTAATATATGACTTGCTTGATAACTATATTTTTTATTCATACATTAATTTTGAAATCGTATTAGTTTCGTACTTATTTGATAACTGAAATTTTATTTATAAAATGATTTTGAAAATTACCAGGTATTATATACAATTTTAGACTTATTGGATAATTAAATAAAAATTTTAAAAATTATTTATTATCATGTTAGGGGATTCAATTGATAATTAAATTTTTCGTCCATGATTATCATGTTAAGTTTCAGAGGTGATTGATAGTGAAAATAATAATCTTTAGAAATATTATTTGTCATATATCGAGTCTTGAAGTTGCTTTATAATTAAAATTTCAACTTACAGAATAACTTTAGAAAAAATTATCATCATATCGAGCCTTCAACTTACTTGATAATTAAATTTTTGGTTGAGATTAAAAATTTGAAAATGGTTGATTATCATATTAAATCTTAAACTTGTTTGATAATTAAAATTTTCATTAACGAAATTGTAAAAATTATTAATTATCCTGTTAAGTTTTGAACTTATTTGATAATTAATAATTTAAATATAAAAATAATCATTAAAACCATTTACAACAACTCTAGAATATTTTTTTTAAAAATCGTAACATAAGTCTTTTTTTAAAAAAATATATATATATGTAACTCTAATTTTTCATTGTAAATGGGAAGCGTGAGAGTAAATTCAATTTTTATAAAACTCATATAAATAGTTTTATAAAGATTTTTTTTCTAAAAAATAAGTAGTCAAAAAATAGTTTTTACATATATTTTTGTTTGATTTTAGGGGAAATTAATATTTTAGGAATTATATTAATTTTTCATATTTAATTAAAGAAAAATTGTCTTATAACAAATGTTAAAGGGTGTTAAAACCTTTCTTATGTGTAATCGACTATTGAAATCAAATTTAATTTCAAAGACTATTATTTTTAAAATGTTTTTCTATAGTTTTTCCTAAAATATGGTGGGGATTCTTTTTTTTTTTTTTATATGGATTTTCATTGTACCACTGCAAATCTGGTCGTGACATCGTGAATATGATTTGTGTACTTTATTTATCTAGTTTGAGTTTATATTTTGTTTGTTTGAGTTTACGTCTTTGCTCTTTAGTTTTCTTAGTAACAAAAATGTTATGATTTTGTGAGAAGTTGTATTGAAATAAGTTTGTTGTTGAATTAATTTAAACTTAAAAACATAAAGGCTCCATTTGGTAATTCCATTACCTTTTAGAAATTCAATTTGAATTTGTGTGAAATATAAGAAAATAAAATAAAAATAATGAAGGATAATTATAAAACTAATTGTTGAATCACATATAATCCACGTGAGAAAGAAATAATTGAAAATCAATAAATTAAAGTGTTAAAACAAAAATATCAAAGTCCCTTATCTTGAAATTCGTAAACACGGTTTATAGGTTTCTTGGAATTTTCAAATTGTCTTTGATAACTTGCTTGTTTTGGTTATTTTTATTGAAGTTTGTTTTAGCATGAATCTTGTGTTAATTTTAATTGTTTGGTTTAGTCGATTTTGTGAGTGATTTTCAAGCTCTTTTTGTTTTAGATTTTAGTCTTTTAACATCTTAAATCTTTTTGTTTAGCATTTTTAATACTTTTTTAGTTTGTCTTGAAATTTTTTGTAAGTTGTGTCTAATAGTTTATTTTCTCTATGAATTTTTATAGGTCATTTGTTGATTTGTTGGTGTATTTCATTTGAAGATATATTGTCTTGATTTGTTATTTTTAGAAAAGTGTGTCATGATCTTTTAAGAACTTTGAGTGTTTTTTATTGAGTCAACGAATTTTTTTCTCTTGTATCTTTTTTTTTTTTAGGTATCTTATAGTTTTTTTTTTAATCCTAAAAGAAAAGAAAATTAGTATTCAAAAAAAATATTTAACAAGTTAAAAAGATATATAAAGATGAATAAAGAATAATAAGAAAAAGATAGATTGAGCTGTGAAGGAAAAAAGGAAAGAAAATTGATTGACCAAAAATAAAGAAGATATAAAACGATATTTACAAACTTTTTCCTATCATGAGAGTGAAAAAGATGTTGATAATTAACTACAGATGGAGTGAATAAGAATAAAAGGATGAAGATCCTTACAATAAGACACATTACATAAACATAATGCAAAAATTTCAAAGTTTAGTAATAAATCAAAACACAAATTGCATATAAAATGTGAGAGTAAAATATAACATGTTTTATTTACCTATAGGCTTAATGAACCTAATATATTAAAATTACTTTGTAAGAGTTTGAGAGTTGTGTTTTGATAAGCTGAAACCGAATCATAAATGATGTGGATAAATGTAAGAAATTAAAAATTGTTCTTCAATACTCCTCATCAATATTTTACCTATTACAAACTTTACAATATACATCATTAATCATTTTCCTCATTAACTTCCAAATTTCAAGAAAAAACTAAGGGAGAAATTGTTTTAAATATTGTAGTTTTGGACATATTGTTTCTATATGTTCAAACAAAATGTCTATGATGATCATGAATAATGTGGATGTGTATTTTGAACATTCTTCTTTGTTCTCTTCAAGTAAATATTCCTTTAATGTAATTGTACTATAGGGTCGATAGGTCAACCCAACTAATGTATAATTGTTTTTCTACTCACTGGCTGACCGACAAGTGTCCGTGCATATTATTATCAAGAAAGTTAGGCAAAAATTTATCGGACTAAACTATAATAGATTGGTCAAAGTCTATAATCTTTCATGGTCATGTAAGCACTTACAAGACATATATGTGATAATCATTAGACTAGTAAGCAAAGTACAGAAAACACTTGTAATAGTTTTGGTTTTTAGCCCAAATATCCAAAAGTCCATCCATAACTCTACAAATAAGAGGATAATTTCAAGATATAAGGTATTATTATTTTGATCAAATTCACTCTCTATTACTATGACCTTCATTAACTTGATTGTCGGAGTGCTCCTCCCAAGATCGTGTATCTTACCAGGAGTGGTTAGTTATCATGAAATCATGTATTTTATCGTCAAGACACGAGCCTAGACAAAAAGATTTCAATAAAACTCAAAAGAAATATATATTTTATACAATATATCTTATTAATACCAATTTGTTAGTTAAAGAATGACGAGGAAGGTTCAACCAATAAATCTTAAAAATTACAATGGTTAGTGAAAACACTAAGATACATGTGAATAAAAAAGTTTATAATATTAACATTAATAATATAATAATAATTTGTGACATGGTTCAAACAAAAGTAGATCATATATTTGTGTTAAAACCATATAAAATATGTCACACGATAGTCTAACTAATATATTATCTTTTAAACATTTAGGATCAAGATATTTTTAAAAGTCATAACTCTTAAAAAAAATGATTAATATAAAATCAAGACAGGACTTATAAAAGTTAAAAAAACACTTAAAATTATTAAAACCGGAATGATAAGAAAAAAAATAAGAAAAATATCTAATAATGTAAAAGAAGGATAACATATTGTTGTAGCTTCCAACTAATCACTTAAAAAAATATTAAAATTACTTATATATTATTTTTCTTACTAACTTATTTTGTGTTTTGTATCTCTAACTTTCAACTTTTTAGGCATGATTTGTTTTTTTTTTTTTAAAAAATTCAAAATTTGAAAAATAAAGACTTACCCCCATTGAGGAAATTAAACATTAAATAACATTTAATTTATGAAGCATCACACTTGCATGATGGAGATGTGATTTTTTGTTTGAATGCACATGTATTATATTTATTTATTTATTTGCAAACTTTATATTTTAATTATCAAGTAATATATTTCATATATATACAATTGTATATTAGGTTATATAGTTTCAAGGAATAAATGTTAAGTAATTTGAAGCATTAAAAAATGATTATTTTTTTAACAATAATATATTTATATATAGAGATTATGACAAAAACGTTGTATATTTAATGTATTTATATTTTAGTTATTAAATTTAATTAATATATTTAATAAATACAATAATTAATAATCTATAAATGTATTAATCTAGCAATAAAAAGTGTTATAATAATAGTTATGCAGTGAATATCTTTAATATGTAATCTATATTTTTTTATAAAATTAAATTAACAATTAAATGTGATTAAAGTCAACTGCTATCAATGGTATATTTGTTTTTTTTATTTAATATGTAGTTAATTTATACTTATGAATTTATCCAAATAAAAACAAAAAATGGTAAAAATTATAAAATCTTATAATTATTTCATTAAAATATTTTAATTATATCCATTAGTTTCTATGAATAAGCCTTAAAAAGTAATATAAAAGAAATGGAAAAAAAGTATAAATAGGAAGAATGTTCACAATACTATATTTAAAATCTTCTTTATGATTAGGTAAAATTTATTTAATTAAAAGAAAATTTAGACTTTACGAAATTGATATCAATTTAGAATATACATAATAAAAAAAATTATTAAAAGTAAATAGGAGATTGATTATCTTAAAAAGAGAAAGTAGGAGATGGGAAATAGTGTAATGCAAACATAAAAATATAAATATAAAGTAACTTAACTATTTAAATATAATGTTATACATTTAAAATGAATTATTAATAATAAAATATAAATATATTATTATGTGAAAATATTTGATATTTTTTAATATTATCTTTTAATTGAACAATTTTATATTTTAATATTTAAAAAAAAATTCTCTTTTAAAAACAACTACCATATAATTCTTTTAACATTATTCTTGCCAAATTATATATATATTGTTGAACATTAGACGGTCCAAAGTCCCTTTAGAGGATCAAATCATTTGATAAAGTTTTGATGATAACAAAAATCAAGTATATATTTATATTTGATGACTTATATACATTGCGCAGTTAAC
>Ga0099824_1002648_pt1 | contig 26243 bp, 12 predicted proteins | sample SiratrowhiteBW_FD_76837 | JGI IMG/M metagenome (GOLD analysis project Ga0099824, IMG submission 76837) | Root nodule microbial communities of legume samples collected from California, USA - Siratro white BW | ecosystem: Host-associated > Plants > Roots > Nodule | place: USA: California...
TATATATATATATATATATATATATAAGATTTCAATCCACACACAGAATTGTCTTATTACTTTTTCATTGAGACAACTAAAGTGCAGTTCTCACTCAAGTTATTTTCTATGGACTTTGTCATTTTTGCAATAAATGTTTATCTTTCATATTATATAGCTTTTCGACATATATCCTTACAACTCTTTTTATGTTAAAAGAAGAGACAAGGGATATATAAAAAAGAGGTGTGGGAACAGATAAAAGAATTGCAGTGAGGAAACTTAATTATGTTTTTTTTTTTTTCTAATTCAATTATACACACGATACCATTTCAGGAAATTTCAAGGCCTAAAATAATTTTAAAAAGATAACGCTAAATAAATTATTATTTTTTACATTAATTATCTTAACTTTTAAATTTTTTGAGCTGTAAAATTATATTATTATTTTTAATTTTAGATATTATATATTTTTATGCATTTAGAAAATTTTCTATCATTAAATATCTATTTGTTTTTTCTTGGATATATTTCAGGTGTTCTGAGTCATAAATATATTTAAAGTTGCACTTAACATGTTGGGACATAACCTTTTACATATTGTCTTCACTGAATTCTTTGTATACCTGTTCTTGAAGGAAATTAAGACTATTGTCGTTTCTCATCAATTATTATTATTTTTTTTTACAAACGGTAATAAATTTATCAAGAATATCATATTGAAATTGATTTAATCTTCAACTTTTTTTTTTAACTTTTTTAAATTAAAACGCTTTATTGGAACATTTTTTATTACTATAAATAAAAGAAAACACTGAAACAAAAAAAATACTTTTTAAAAAAAAAAGCATAAGTTGTATGTTAATGTTTAAAAAAACAATATAAAAAGATAAAAATTGTAAATATATATATATATATATATATATATATATATATATTAAATATATATGATTTTAATTTTCCCACTAAGGTTTAGAAAGAAATGAATTTTTTAGTTTTTAAATTAAAAAAAATGTTCATGGAAATTAGTAGTTTTGGGAGTGAAAAAATTATATTTAATTATTTAAAGTGGTAAACATATGTATGATAGAACATAAAAACGTGGGAGCCATTTTTTTATATATAAAAAGCTAAATACTAAGAACCCTAAAGTCGACATGGTCGTACATACAATAGAAGACATATAGAGATAAATTATATTGAATTCCATTGGTGATTGCTGGGATATTTATTGATGGAAAAGGACCCACAAAGGAGAGAAAAAGGCAACACGATGGTGAAGGCAATTGCGAATTAATGGCAAACAATTCTGTCATTAAACTGTTTGATTCTTTGCTCCATCCACTTCGCCACTACGTCGCATTTCGCAAATGCATGGCTAATATAATATCAAACATTTCGTCTACAAGTATTAATAAGTTTTGTCTCATTCTCTTTGTTTCTTTCTTTCTTCGAGTACGTACGTACGTTGTCGTTCTTATCATCATGGCAACTCGACATATACAAATATCCTTTCCACAAAACTACAAAATATCAATTTGAATTACTCTAATCAATCCTTTTTCCTTTCTCAAAACCCCACTTTCGTTTGAACCTAGCTAAGCTAGCCCAATGTGTTAAATTTGTTTTAAGTTTTTAATTATTCTAAGAGGGTGACATAATTGTTTTTTTGTTTCGTCGTCTACACGTATGATGATGAGTTAGGTTAACATAGAAATATGGACATAATTGGCTATTGGGTGGACAAGTATGTTGTGCTTGTTTGCTACATTTCAAAATCGGGTTTGTGGTTATTCCCACACTTTCGTTGCAAATTCTAAAACACAATTGCATTAATGGCTTCTCTTGTATGGGAGACGTTTCTCTCAACTACTGACAAAAAAATCAAGTAGGGTGTATTATTCATGTTTTTTTAAATTTACATCTTGGAACTCCATCTTATTCATTTTATATTAATTAATTTGAAGTAACCAAGTTAATGCTCGAACTAGCATAAGCCTTTTGTATGTAATGTAGACAAATAATATTAATAATTCAGAAAACTTTTAGCATGTAGATAGCATTGTATTCAATAATTGATAAAACGTGCAAGGTTCAAATAAAATAATAGTATGGTATATTATATGATAATCTTATCGTAATTGTGAGGATCAGATAGTATATTGGTGAGTCCCACGACCAAGATCGAATCTAAAGCATTATCTTGAATTGATATATAATTAAGTTGATGTTTGATTAGACTATAATACATAGTCTTCTTTCCAATAGACTAATAAGACTGTAATTCTTAGTCTGTTATAATTATTGGCATATTGGAGATAAATTTTGGATATAAGTGAAAATTTCAACTTATTGTTTATCACATTGAAGAAAAATATTTTAAATAATATAATTGAGGGTTCAAAATTTATTAAATAAATATTATTATAAGAAAAGAATATTTACAATCATTCAAATTCTCATCTATATAAATATTAATTGAAAAATGTTATCTTGAATACTTTATGCTCTTTAATTTATCGTTCCAATTATTCATTTAGACAAGAGAGAGAGAGTATGGGTGATAGAATATTGTAACAATAATTACTTTTCTAAATGATTGGTGCTGTAAAATAACTTTCGTTCATTTTCTGAAATAATATTTTTTAAAAAGTAAAAGCCGTACGTTTTTTTCTTTTTGGTACCATTTATATTATATATAAATATATATTTTTCTGATTATAAAAATAGTGAAATTTTATTCCTACAACTTTTTCTTTTACAATTTTTACGATTATAAGGAGAGATATGAAGAGAGAGAGACCGATGTTCTATACAAAGTCTGTAATCTCTAATAAAAAAGAGTTATAAGAAAAGCATTATTATCCAAATAGTCTACGTAAAGATAACATATATTTAAATAAATTAGCTTAACATAATTACTTTAAAAATTATTGTTAGAATTTTTTTAATTAGTTGATAAATTAAATATCTCTAAACTAGCATTGTGCTATCAAAATTAAACCGTTTAATTATTCATTTAAATTTACTATATTTATGAAATAACATGGGTTTCCTTTTGTCTTCATTTAATGCTTCTTTTTTTTCATAATTTTGCAAATCTTTGATGAAATTAAAAATAAAATAAAATAAAATTCTAACAGCATGCATTAATTACAACGTTCTTTCCCTCATTATTCTTAGTTATATCACTCATTTTATCTTCTAGTCTTTTCTTAAATTTTTTCATCTCCGTCGTTGCAACTTTTTAAATTAAATTTGTGGTATGAAGATAATTTATGAATGAGGAAATTGCTGGCATTTGTTAACAACTTGGACGGCACAATGGCCCAGAAGTGTGAGGACGATATTGATTTTGTGCACAAAGGCAATCAATGTTCAAAGTAAACGGGTCGCTCTTCTTTGCTACTCTCTTATTGAAAACTTTGTCGTGGGAATCCTCCATGATCATTGAAAAGAGGAAAGAAGGAAAAAAGACTGTGTGTACTCAGAAAGAGAGGGAAAAAGGGATACGTAACTGATGGCTACTCATAAAATAAATAAAAAAATAAATAGATAAATAAACTGATGGATGGATCTACCTCTTTTATGTTACATACTAACTATTAAGGTTAGGCAAGTGACAACAATGTCTAATCAGAAACCTTAAATTAATGATTGTGGAAGCCAAATGAATCACTTCAAAATTTGGGATGATAATTAACATTAACATGCATTAACTTAAACCTACCTAGCTACAGTAGTACTAAAGAGAATGGCAAAAATTGAAACCAAGGAATCAATCTCCAGCAAATCACATGGAGGATTAAAGTAGGGGAGAGAGTTGTCTGCTTCTTTGATCAGAACCCCATGTTCTCTTATTACCTGGAAGTTAGTGAAAAGAGAATAAATGTCTCAATATCAGTGTTAACAAGCGTTTTTGGACTGAAGGGTTTGACAAAAAATATCAAGGAAAGGCAATAACCTTTTCCCATCTTTTAATCTCATTTCTCTCACTTTGAGATTTGATTCTTTTGGCCTTGCATGTTTTTCAAAAAAGAATAAAGATGAGGCTTCTAAAGTTAAGCCCTTTTCAACCCATCTAAATTAGAATTATTGAATGTGTTTCCGTTTTGATTTAGATGTTACACCTTGCTAGTACATTACACCTTGACCCCACCCACACCTACCGTGATTAACTCACTTAATTCATGCCTCATGCCCTTATTAGGTTACTTTAGCTTGCTAATTATGTTCATCTTTACCAATAGAACAATCTCTGATTGACAGGGAAACGAACTGCGGAAGCTCCTATAGCTATAGAGGGGAGAAAGAAAACACTTGAAACCAAAAGGTCCTAGCCAACAACCATTTTATGCCTGGAGACCATGATGGCCTTGCAAGGAGTGTGACTCTTAAGGGAGACCTATGGCCTAATCAAGCCAAAGCCAGTTGTTAATTCCAAGTTTGTCGGCCAATCCCTCAACCTAGTTTTGGCTTAATGTGGGTCATGGTTGTAATTGTAATGGGGCATGGTTTCTCTACCATGATAAAAAGATGAAATGATTTCCACACCCCACACAAAAAGAAGAGATGGACCTGAGGGGATGGTGTTTTCCCTAATTTAATAGAACATGGAATACGTAAATTGATGTTTATGCTTATGTATCAGTTATGTTAATGAACTATGCTATGCTGCAATCTATTAATTTCTCGGTTTTAATCTATTTTGTGTCAATGGAAATTTATTTTATGTATAACAATATTTATGTCTCTGTAACTCTAACACACTTAACTAGATGTACTATAAAGCTAGCACACTTAAAAAGATATATTATAAAGTTGGTCAATCTAATCCATAATTATACTTTTAGGCCGACCATCGATGGATAGATACAATAAATCTTTCTTATTACATGTCACACTAACAACAGACATATAACCATTATTATTTAAAGCACACAATAGATAAGAGACCCTTGATAATTTAGGCTTCTGACCCACTTACTAAAAAGTTCATTTAGAAGTTTATAAATAAGAAAATAATCTCAAGACATAAACTATTGCTGATCTAATCCAAAATATTCTATAATATTAACTAACTTAAAAGTCAAAATACTTGTAGAAATCTTTCCCAAAATTAAAGACTGAACCAAAGAAAAATAACAGCATAAAATAATTAAAGAATTCGAGACCGATTGAATATATGTCAATTAAGCTAGACTAGCCAACCATAAAATAATATTAGCTATAGAACAAAATAAAAGTATATTAGGTAAAAATTATGTGTAGTTATTATAGAATTTTTATGATGAAAAAGTTGATCTTTCATCATTTTCTTGTCATGTCTACCTTGAAAATCAGTTGTTTATCATAATGAGTATTTTTCATATACAATGTTCATATTTATAGTATAGTTACGTGATTGTCAATGGTAGTTGAGCACTTTCAAAGATTGATTATTGTGAATTGGTTGTTATTTTGAAGATCAACATATATAGGTTGAATGATGAAGTGGTGGGTTATGAGTCTTATTGGTACTTTGGATCTCAGCTAGAGGACTCAAACCCAAGTATATTATTATTAAATGTTGGTCTATTAGACCTAAAATATTGTATGAATTGATAATTTTTTGACTTATATGTTGATAATATAATTTAGAAACATAAGACCCGATAAACAGTTGATTAACATATAAAACTTCATAATCACGAGATGCATCTTGGAGCCATCTTCATTAATTAATCTAGTAAGAATCATAATCTATATAATAAACAGCTTATATAGGCTTCAACTATACTCACTAACTTTAGACTCTTATGGTATATTTCATAAAGAGAATAAATAAAGAGAAAAGAATGTAAGAGAAAAAAATGAAAATATAAATTGTTCGGCCATGAGTCCCATTGTGTTTTCTTTTAAAAATTTCCATTCACTTCACCACAACTAAACCACTCATTGTACCAAGCATATCATTAATCTACCAACAAACATCAAATTAACCTTATTTATAGATGTATAATTGGAGTCTAGTTTGTGTAGACTGGTAAAGATTTTATTTGAATTATTTTATCTCATAAGTTGATGCTGAACAAGTAGAAAGTAATTGCTTTTCTTCTTTTTCATCTATCTAGACAGAATCTTATCCATGTAGCAAAGGCAAGGGTAAATGTTAATTCATGGAGCCGAAGGCAAAACATCATATAAAATAACCAAACCAACTTATGTTTTTGTAATGAAGTTCAAGTAAAGTCTATTTAATTTCTGATTAATTGTAGAAAATTCACCCATTTTACTATATCCTAACTATTTTTATTACACAGGTTACATTTTCATTAATTTTTGTCGTAGTTGGTCATTATTGTAAAATCAGTTGTGACTCTTGGTCATGCAACCTCTTTGGATGAAAAGGGAAAACTTTTTTTACGTCATGATGGTACTGGAACAGGTTGATTAGATTCTTCTTTCTTTATGGTAAACCCAATCTGATTAGTTGAAAAAGCTTGAATAATTGGGCGAGGACGAAATTTTCTTAAGAAAGCCAATCGGATAATCAATGGTGTGCATTGAGAAACCATGTCCTATTGTATATAGACAAGTAGGTTTATAGCCCTTCTGGTGGTACTTTGTCGAGTAAAAGTTGATGGGAAAATACCAACCTTCATCAAGAGAGAGAGAGAGATAAACATTAGAAAAAGCAAAAGGATAAAAGAATTCTAAAAATAAGCCAGTTTTAGTGTCTAGCTTTATGATGAAATCTTGGTGGAAGCATGGTTGAAAAATGGAAATATTGCTGTTCAATGCCTTGAGAATCTAATAAAGGAGTTACGTACGGAATCTGGGTTTGAATATATTTGTATTTGATTGCAATACTTTGGGGTTTTGGTTTCAGTTCATGAACAGAATGGATCAATGCACAGAAACAAGAAATTGATTCTTTACAATGAAAAACACTTTTGATTTGAAAGAAGTGCGGTTCGATTTAACACGCGAATCAGCCTAAGAAGCTTCGTCATTTAGTTGATAGCTATGGATTTCTACCTTTCTTTGTAACGGCCTATATGTCAATGTTATATGAAGAAGCCACAAGAAATTGGTGTTTCACATAGCATATGGCAAAATATTTCTTAAATTTTGGATAATGTGTTATTTGCTCCATTAGATTTTTTGAAGCTATTATTCACTTTTTCATAATTTTATGTTCCAATTAAATTTTTGTATTGTTTGTTCATTACAATAATTATTAACATTTGTTTTTATTTTTAGTATAATAAAAAATGATTTTAATATTTATTTTTATTAACTTTTTTTTTTCAATTCCATTAGTCATTTAGGTAATTATGATTTTTTATTAATTATCAAGCGTATTTATTAAAAAAATATTTTGATGTTAATATGATTAACTTTAAAGAGACATTTTATCTTTATTTTTTCAATTGTAAATTTAAAATTCTTAATTATTCCGTCTAAATTAATTATATATTAATGTTAATTTTCTTTATAATAAACACATATAACATTTATTAAATACCAAATATGTGTTTAGTTACTTCAATTATTAATAGAGTTCAAATATAACTAGGAATTAAAATTTTTGTATCAATATTTTTTTTTACTATACTAAAAGTGCTTGTTGTACATTATCCAATTTTTATTTATACAACTAATAGTTACATTTGTTTATAATTTACTTCAACTTTACATTCTTATAATCAAATATGTGATTACATGTTTATTTTATTTTTAAAGTATTGATTTTCTTATCAATATTGAAATAGAATTTGTTTAAGTAAAGGGACAAATATATATATTTTTCAAATAATAAAAAATAAAATGATCAATTTTAAATTTGAAGAATTAAAAGCAAAATTAATTCAAATTTCAAAGGTTAAATAAAACTAATTATTAAACAACGGTAAAATATATGATTTTATTAATTTTATCATGATATTCAATTAAGTATGGAACTTATGTGCAAAGGATAGGAGTCTTTGAAAAAAAAAAGTATAGAATTAAAATATGAGTTTTGGAGAAGTTTAGAGATCATTACAGAAAGATTACCAATATAAATGGTCAAGAGATTTATACAAAGGTCTGCAAAGAAGATATAGAAGGTCAATGGTTTTAAGATAGTTAAGTTGAAAATTAGGATGTGAAAAAAAGTTATGTTTTAGAAATATAGGTGGGTGGGTGGTTTTATTTTTAGAGAAAAATATTCTAGGATTTTACTAATTCTTGCCAAAAGAATGTTAATATCAACCATGTAGGAGAATGACTTGATAATAGACGGGAATAGGTATTCAGACGGAGAAGGGAGTGGTTTGAGTGAGAAATCCTAATTGTTAAAGATTTTTTACATCTGTTGCAAATACAGTTTTGAGGATGGACATACAAGATACACAAGCTTGGAACGAGGAAGAAAATACAATATACTCAATTAGGTAAGCTTATAGGAAGATAAGACAAGTTCAAAATGAGAATAATGAGTAACATTTTGAGAAATTTTAGAAAATCAAAACATTACTTATAACTCAATTCTGTGCTTGGAGGGCTATCCTTGATAAGTTACCCACTTATGAAAAATTGTTGAATACATGATTAATCTCTTTTGCTAATACCTGTGATTTTTGCCATACACGTATAAAAACAATTAGTTATTTGCTTATAACATGTAAGAAGACAAATAAGGTATAATATAAGTGCGACCAGTGGATAGGTGTCCACAATACACATTTAGGCAGTTTTAGAGAATATTTGAAGAGTTTTGAGCTTAGGGAGATAGACAATAAATAAAACATATTGTGAAAAGTAATGCGGATAGGAATTGTGTAGAATTTATGGAAATCTAAGAACAATATAATTTTTAGAAACAAAAAGTTTGAAGTTGATGAGGTTTTTTCATCAGTACAAGTCAAGACTTGGAATTGGATTCTTAGAAGGAATGCTAAAGCTAAATTCACAATTTTTGATTGGTGCTTCAATCCAAAATTATGCTTGAGATTAATAAAATGATCTTACTGATATAAGCTCCTTAATTTATATTGGAACTTGATAATGATAATCTGTTTAAATTTGAATAACCTGTACCATTTTAGGCTCAATTAAATAGGCAAAATAAGATGGAGTGTTTTTTTATAGTTGTTGAACTATACTTTATCCTTGAGTCAAATTAATTCAAATCAGTATGGACAGAGATGCATATTCAATTCTGTGCACATTTTTGTCTGTTCATTTATATTTTGATATGGACAATGTCTGAATATTGTTCAAATATTATATTTAAAGTTATTACAAGCAATATATTAGTAGAACTTGAATTGGAGAATATAGAGTCTTATGTTTGTAAGGCGTTTAGCGATGAGTGATTGTGTAATTCAAAGATTTTTTCTTCTTATATATCATTCATTTTGTAGTAAATTTTGTTTTTAGGAACTGTTTGTAGGAGTGAGGGGGGTTTTCTTGATATTTTAGGTGTTACATATTCTTTAAAAGGATTAAAACACCCCTTAAATATTTTTTATTTATTTAATTTTTATACCAATAAAAGACATTCAATTAAATATTATTTTTATAAATTAAAATTTGAATTAACTTTAAAGTTAAGAATTATATAATATTTTTTCTGTAGTAAACAAGAAAGGGTCCTTGGCGTGATTAAATATATTTATTTAATACTCAATTTCTACTTGTTTTTACCTGTTTTTAAGGTGTGCAATTTTGAATATTTTTTTTACTTTTATTTACTTGTTCTCTCATTCTCAAAGATCAATATAATATTAATTATTTCTCTAGAAATCTAAGTTTACAAATAATATTTACTGTAATATGAGAATAAAAAGGATAAAAATATTATAAATTTTGTATTAAAATTGAAAAAAAAATTATTATACCTTTTAATTTCTTTCAAAAAAACTTTCAAAAACATTTAAAAGGGAAGGTAGTAGTATATATAAAGTTTAATTTTTTATTGAAGCATTTTACTTGAGTTTTACCCCGAAAAGGACTCTTCAGATAAGAGAGTTTATATTTACCTATAATTCATGTGATATATGAATGTCCAAGCTGGAAAAAGAAAAGCTTGAATAGAAACCACATCTTTAAAATGTACTATTTCTTCCTTTTTGGTTTGTTTCTATTTCTATCATGCATGCATGTTGATTATGAAGAGACAGATTATTCGAGTTTTTATTTTCGAAAAAAAAAAATTCATGACACTGGACATCAAAAGGAAAAGTCAACTTGTATTTTATATAAAAATGATATGACTTTATCATAAAGTAGTTTCATGAATAGTCAGTGGGACAAAGGTTATCTATTGTATTATAAATTTGAATATCGTGTTAAGATTATTTCATCAAATTACAATCCAACAAGTAATAGAGTAATTTGAAAACATATTTAAAATGACGCTTAAATATAACTAAATAAAAAGGATTCAAATAATGTGGATATCTCTTTATATGATAACTATGATAGAACAAGTTATCCAAGTTAATGTTTTATTAGAAAAACATTTGAATCAAAACAAGTATTAAGGTCATTTAAATGCAACATTGTTGAGAGTACCAGTAAATAATAACAAAAAAAAAAGCACCTCATGATTAATAATATAATTTACCACAACATCAACATTTATCTCATAACATGAACATGAGAAAGAATAACACTTATTAAAACTTTCATCAATTTACAAAGGAAGTAAAAGAAAATGTAGGAAGTAAAAGAGAATGTGAAGCAAGTATTATCGCTTGAAATTTGCATAATTATAATTGCTATAGTAAAAATGCGGGTTTATGAGTAGTTCCAATTTTACATGTAGTTTATTTTTCAAAACATAAAGTAAATTGTAAAGTTTTAAGGATGAAAACATAACAAAAATATTTCTATACACCATTTACACCAACAATCTTGCTGATTCTATTCATTATATAATTCTATAACTCTTGCATGGAATGATAGATGGAAATAACAATAAAAGTATACAGAAAATGAAGAAATAATCATTTTTGAAAAATATCTTAAACTGTATAATATTTTCAACCTCAAAGTGACAACAATTTTAGAAATGGAAAAATGAAATAATAGTGTATGACAATGGAAATTAGAATGGAGAAGAAAATGATTTAAGTAAGAATTAACTCATATTTATGATTTTAGAAATGAATTAGAAAAATATTCACCAAAAATGCAGGGTTTAAATTATTGGAAATGAAACAGAATTGTCAAATTTATGTATAAAATATTAAAAAATAACATCAATGGTGAAATGGATGAATTTTTTAGCTAATAAGGAGAACATATATAATCTCTAATGCAAAACACTTCATTTGAAAAATGGAACTGAATAGTATAATCTTGTACATACGGTATTAGAAGTCCATGTGGGTTATGTGTCTGACGTAAAACACAGAAATAATCTATCTTGCACTTTTTCTTGAATTGTAGGGTGTCTAGCTTAGTCTGATATTTATAAAACAAATGGATAGGTCTTACATAAATTATTTATATCACATTCCAACAACATTTACATCAATTTTACATGTATGGTTTGAACAAAAATGAAAATATTATTTGAAAACTATGTGAATGGCCAGGATGATAACTATATGGAAAACAAAAATAATGCCTTATTTAGGAAAGCAATCATATATGTGGAAGAAATATTCACAAGCACTTAATTAAAAGCTTGAGCTTATAAATAAATATAGAAATACAAGCTTTTCATACTCGGACCGGTACATCTATCCGAAGACCTGCATTATAAGCATACAAAAGTGAATTAGCAATTTTGTAGCAATTTCCAAACCACAAATGACTCTAAGTTAAACATGTAGAAAGAAGGGATAAGATTAAATATAATACATCTTTCCTCATAGGTAAATTAATGACATTATGTGTGTTCTCAGGAAAAAACAGATGAAATTCTTCAAAGAGAATGTTAGATGAAAATATTGCCATAAAATGTAACACATATAGATACGTACAATATTTAATCATGAGTTCATTCTCTTATGAAATATCAGATGAATAATCTAAGTTTCCTCTTACTTGTGAGAGGAGGTTTTTTCTATTGCCAAAATGCATATAATGTCCTCTAATAATGAATTACTAGTAATGTATTTAAACTACATTTGGATTATTTTAGTTTGTCTCCTATATGACAAGTGCTTAGAGGATAAAGTTATAAGATTTTTTTTTTCATGACTCGGTTTCAATTATGAAACCTAAAAATATGTCGTAAATTGAGGTAATTCTGATTATGAAATCTAAACAATATTAACTGCTTTCATTGATAGATGGACTCCCTAATGCTGAATAAAAGGTAGAATTTTACATATTACTAGCTTTTTTTCCTCTTGTTATGTGGATCAAGTGATTAGGATCCAAATCAAATACTAAGAAAGACTCTGAATGACCAAAGTGCACTAATGGGGCCATCACACAACAACATTAGAAGATAAGCTAGACCAATTTAGAGCATCAAAAGAGTCAAATAAGAAAGAAATTCTAACATTTCAATTGTTTATCTAAAAGTTATTTTTGCTTTTTGTAAAGATGTATTGTTGTTTTATATGATTTAAGGATACTACTTGATCTCATTTTGCAATACTAATATGTCATTTTCATGACAGTGTATTTTTCAAACTTATTATAATCCTCTAAAGATACATTTTCGTCAGTTTAGTTTTGAAGGTGTATCATGAGGACAATGGATAGTTTTCTAAGTGTTATATTTGTTTTTGGTACTTGCAGTTTGTAGTTATTTCAAATTGTTCTTATATAATTTATTTTTCTCGTAAACGAATTATAGTATCTTAAGTACTTTCATTTATATATTTTTTTAGTTGATAAAGAAAAAACTTTTTACAACTCATTTTTTTTAACTATAGTGTTGCTTTTATTTATAGTTGGTTTTGCTTCCAATGACCCTAATTAATTATTATAAAATCATTAACATTTTAATATTTTATAGTATTTATTTTAAAATTATGTTGAACATAATAATTTCAATATTAGATTCTCAAAATAACACGAATTTACATGTAAAATTAATTTATCTAAATATGTGTTCTATTTTAAATTTAGTTGATCCTCTATTATCTCCCAAAATATTAATGTTATTATTATTATTATTATTATTATTATTATTCAATCCGTTAGTATAAATTGACAGTAAATTTATCGACAATGGTCCTTGACAAATTTACTGAAATTTAATTTGGTATTAAATTTTTTTATCAATAAATTGTCTGTCAAATTTTTCGTTACTAAAATTCATAAGATAATGACATTTTATCCATAGATACAATTCTATTAGTAATTTTTTTTATCGGAAATTCCAATTTTTCTTATAATGTTTAACATATTGTAACTAGTTTTTCTTACATTTAATCGTTATTTAAGGTTTGATATTCTCCATTTTGATCAAGAATTTTGCCAATTAATTAGAAAGTCCAATACTAATTTTGAGAAGAGTTAATACCAAACTTATTTTATCAACAAATAAGATACTTTTAGCAATGAAACTAACTATAAGCCAAAATACTTGGTTGTTTAATTTTAACCAGTAATAAATTGTTTTTTTCAGTTGGGAATTATCATTAATAATAATAATAATATTAATAATAACAATAACAATAACAATAATAATAATAATAATATTAATAAAGATAATAATAATAATATAATAATAATAATAATTGTAATATTAGTAATAATAATAATATTAATAAAAGATACTAATAAATCTATCTGTTTCAAACAAATAATGACACTATAGTTTAATATGACTTTATTCCCTATATAATTACTCTTGTTATCAAATAACAATGTATTTGATGGTGGTTTATGTATTTGGTGTACAATAATATAATAAATACGAATATTATTTTCAAAATTTTATTAAATAGTAGAAATGAGAAAGAACATGTTCAACTAGTTTTTTAGTTTTTGTCAGGATCTAAAAATTATTATAGAATAGAAACGATACAATTTAAAATAATATTTAAATATTTTATTATTTTAATGAAATATTTATATAAATAAAAAAATTAATTATTCAGATTTTATTTTAATTATTATTTTTTTAAATAATTTACCTTTGTCCGATCAATTTTTTTATTTTGATAAGTTTAAATTCCAGATTTTTTTAAACAAGTTAGTTTTAAGTAAATATTTTTCATTAATATTTATGCTTGCATGTTTGTTGAGAAACATCACGATGATATCATTAAAATATTATATTATACTCTCTAAGTGTAAAATTATGTAATTTATTCATGATTAGAAAAAGGTTCAATTTATAAATATGATAATAATTATATAAAAATTAAAACTTGTTTCTTTATTCAATCCAAACTAAATTTTAAAATAATAATTTAATTTAGTTCAAATTTTTATTTAATTAAAACTTGAATCAAAATTATATTTGGTTCATGTGACGTTTTAATAGAGAATGAATCAAATTAAATTGCAAACACTTCTATTACGTGTCAGTTTTTCTTCCATTCCGCGTAAACATAAAAAATTATGAAAAATTTATGTTCTTTCACATAATCTTTGTCACTAAATTTGTTTTTTCTAGTAATATTTTAAGTTGTAAGAATGGGTGGGACTTCATGAGGAACTACAAAATGAATCTTTAAAATGATTAAATAGTACATTTGTATCTAAGACAAACTGCTTCCGCTTGCTGTTAGAAGTAGTTAAGGGAGTTAATAACAACGTTTAATACATTTAGAAAAAATGAAAGGCCAAAAAAATGTTTTAAAAATGAGGGACTAAATAATGTATCAGTATTTAAAAAGAATAAAAAATAAAAATAAAAAAATAAAGATTTAATTGTGCTTCTCAACATTCAATTAGCATTTATTCCACAACTTTTGTTATTCAAGTTTTTTTCCACAGTCTGTAATTTTTTTTTTCAACACGTTTATCCATGATATGTTTTAATTTTAATATATTTTATATATTTTTTAAATGTATAAGAAGTACATATTTAATACAATAAACAAGATAATAGTAAAATATTAAAAAAAAATAATACAAGTTTTAACACATAAACAATTTATTATACAGGACCAATTTATGTGGGCTAATGGTCTTCAATGTCCAACTTACCCCACTTGAATTGAAAAGGAAAAAAATCACAATCAAACTAAAAATAAATTAATACTTAATACTGATCGAGAAGTTGATATTTCCACATATACCCACTTTTACGGGAAAATATATCATGACAAATTAGGATTCAAATGTCACAATCCTCTCCAACATTTCTCACTATGCACCTATCATTATTTATCATTGAGGTTCAATTTGTGGGAGTGGGCATTTTTATCACCAAATTTCCCATTCGCAAAATTATAAATAAATATAAACTAAAATAGTATGTTTTTACTATTACTAATTAAATATAAACATTTTAATTAAAAGTAATTTTTAATTTTAAAAAAAACAACAAATTACAAAGTATTTTAATATAAGAACTATAACTGTTCATACTTTAATACACAGTAATTAATACATGAGAATAACCACAATTACAGTCAGCATTAATATGTAGATGTTTAAGGATACATTTATCTTAAATTTTGCAATTAGAGTGCTAATTAATTGTTGGGATCCGCGTATTAACTAGAGACAAAACAATCCCATCAGTTGACAGCTAATTGGCATCATGAACATGGTGCCCAATCTCAGCAAAATACAATAATAATCGATGCTAATTCAATTTTTTCCCCTTTTTATAGATGTTAAAAGATGCCACGTTTAAAAGGATATTGGAATGTCATAATTATGGAAATGTTAATATTTATACATGTCAAAGTATGAGTAGAGGGGAATGAAAAATCTTCTCTACGATCTCAAACATTGATACGTGTGTGACCTAATTGCAAATGGAGTTCTAATAAGTACACACAAATTCAAGAGCATCATTAAGAAAATGTTGAGTCCAGATAACAATGATGCAAAATGAAAAGAAAAGTAGCCTTATTTTCTTGCACAATCTGATTATCTTTTTAGCTTGCACTTCGCACTAGCTAGATATACTTATACCATGCCGTTAAGGTTTCCCTTTCCATCACTGTTGTGTTCCATTTTCTAAGCACATTCTTGTATTTCTATTTGTTCTCCTCTTCCATTCTTTCCATCTAATCATGTGTGTGTTAAACTTCTACCTTTATCTTACCACACGACTTGTTTTCTACTCATCTCTGTTACTTTCTTATCACATTGTTGTTGATGACGTTTTCACATCACCATGACTTTGTCTTTGGTAATCTGTTAGGTGATTAAAGCTCAATAATAAGAAAAGTTGCATACATGTCTTAATATCTATGGTCTCAAAGCATAAAGTTTTGTCTTTCCACACTAATCAATTCCAATATTAAACGCGTTCATGTTTACAAACAACTAAGTCGGCATGTTTATCGAGAACAATTGTAAAAGTTGCTGGGATTATTATGATTACGATTAATCAATAACACAATCTTTTGTGGCACCTTTCAAATGGATTCTCCATCTAGATATTCGTCGAGTTTGAGATTTTCTACATGTGGAATCAATCTTAATTTGAATGTTTTTTTTTTTTTTTTGTTCTACATTAGTCACGTCTTACTTTTACTTTTATATATCCTTGAGATGCATGTATTTGAAATTTATGTACCAAAAGAATTTTTACTTACCTTTTCTTTTTAAGTGTCTCATTATGCTGTTACCAAAACATTTCCAATAAGAAATATCTTCAGCATAGCAATAAAAAAAATTAAGGATAAATTTTGTAACCAAATGTTTAATCTATTAATTTATTTTAAATCATGATTTATTAGTGTTTTATTATTTCAGAAGCTTTGTATTATATGATTTTTAAGTCACTTCAAAACTGCAGTGTTTCATTAAATTTGTTTGAAATTCTGGAATGTGACAGAGTCTTTACTTTTTTTTCTTTAGGAAACAATTGAGAGTTTGTTTTTAATGTATTAATTATGAATGGAGTTGACTAAGTTTATCTGTTCAAAGAGGTTGATAAAAGAAGTGATAAAGTTTCAATCAACCCACCTGATTTGCAATAATGAGTCACAGAATTTAGAATAGATAAAGGGGGAACCAGAAAACAAGAAAGAGGAGAAGCATGTTTCTGCTTTTCCCCTTTAGCAGTTGGATAGAAAATAAAGGAAAGGGTTTACATAATCTTATATAGCAAGATCAACAAGATCATGTACTCACATCCTTCGTATTTTTCCAAACCTATACAATCATCACGCCCTTTAATGAAAATAAATTAACTTTAGGACACTCCTATTATATGTCACAGTAACGTGAATCATCACTTTTTTTTCAGGAGAATTAAGGTTCTTTTTATAATTAAGGTTTTGAAAAGGATAAAAAATTTATAAATTCTTAACTATGATTGTTGTGTGATGTTTTAATAATTAATGTGCTTGATTCGTGGGTTTTCTTTTGAAAAAGATAATTTGAAAGAAATTTATATGTAGGGAAAAACTTACATCTAAAAGAGCCTTGTATAGTCTTAAAATTTCAGAAATTTTGGTTTTGTGTGGAAATTAGAAGTATGCTTGTGATGTATTATTTTTTTTTTTCACCTTTATATTGACAGGATGATGACAATCCATTTTGATGTATTTCTACATTCGTCGAAAATGAGTTGATTGATTATAGTGAAGATCATGAAGATAAATGAAATGAGGTCTAAGGAGAGATATATTTTTTATGGAATAATGATCAAATCTTAATTTTTGTTTGGAATATTGATCGTTAGGCTACGAAGTATGTGTATTTGTACTGTTCCAAGGAAATTAATCTTGACATTTCTTTTGTTTTTGGTTGGTTTTATCATTGGATTTTTTTTTCTTATCAAATAAATGAAGATTCCTTGAGCAAGTGTTCAATACTCTGTGACATAACAGAATTCTGCGTTAATATAACTAGACTGAACAATTACAGTACTCATGAGTAAGTTAACAATGAATTCTAATTAAATTCATTATACATATATATCTCGCATGGAATTTTAATTTACTATATGTTGAAGTTATATATGAAGATTATATAAAACATACTTAACATCTCTAAGTTGTATTCTTTAGAATGACAAAGTCGAAGCCATATTGAAACGATAAAGGAAATAATAACTTTATAAAAATAGTGAAAACAATAATTTTCTCCTTTAATTGTAAGAATTTATTAACATATTGTAAAATTTGTTAATAAAGACTAAAAGTGCAAGATATGGATTACATTTAATTCTCTCACTATAATTTTATTTGAGTTAAATATATTTTCAATTTCTACAAATTAGAAAATAATTATTTTTAGTTCCTAAAAAAATAACATTTCTACTTTTGTCCTCATTTTGTTATTCGAAAAAATACTTCCTCCATCCTAAAATAATTGTAATTTTAGTCTTTAGAGAAAACATAAATTTATTGATATTTTAATTTTTCAATGAAGTAAAAAAGTGAAGTTATAAATTTTAAAACTATACCTTCGAGTCACCAACCTTTGCAAGAGATTACTCATAACATTTATCAGTTGTGAACTAAAATGACATGAGAGACCATAAGAAAAGAGTATGGTAGAAAAAGATGAGGAAATTTGAAGATAATATTTATATTTAGATATGATATATTTGTATAAACGAAAGAGTAAAAAGGAAAATTGGAGATTTTTTTTTTTTTTGGTAATAAAAAGTATTTAAGAAGTTGTAGAGAGTAGGGAGACAGAGATTAGGGGTAGCTGAGATGATGATTGGGTCGTTATCAAATAATTCGACCAATAAACGAACGTAAAGACCCCCTGTAGTGTGGTTGGTGGCATGGCCTTAAATTCCGGAATTCATTCTCTTCTTAATCTATTGCTTACCCTTATCATTATCCTGCGAATTTTTTCACCATCAAATGTAGGTCACTTCTCCAACAAATACTATATTATAAAAATAAATACTATAATATTATTACTATTATAAGCTTTTATTATTTACTATGTAGTTTTTCTCAAATAAAAAAGGTGCCGAAGCCTTTGATGAAAACAATATCCATCTGGGGCCCTGCCAATTATGTATGATGAACTTCCAGTTATTTGACTCTTTAATGAACTTTCCAACTCACAATATTCCCCGTAGAAGACGAATATAACTCATTAATTAAAGAAAGAAGTTCAGAAAACAGCTACTATGTTTGCTTGTTAATTTTAGTGTTTATATATCATAGTCTATCCAGAGAGATCGATGCGAGGAAAGACAACTTTATACGTAGTTAGATATTAACGTGATGATCTGATAAGTTAGAAAACGATAGACACGAGTACTGTTCATGGAGAGCATAAAGAAATAAATAAAAATTTCATCTTCCTTTTCCAGAATTAGTCTGGCAGGAAAATTTTAAGCAGAGGCGACAAGAACGTATAAGTGTGAAAGAGAGAAAGAGAAAGAGAAAGTGAGTGGACCAAAATCCAAACAAGTGCCTTACCTATGGCTTACGTCTGATAATTTGAAAATGGAGGCTCCTCCCTAAGAAGGAAATTAGAAAGAGAAAAGGAAATTAAGATATCGTATGTGCCGTGGTGTGGCATATAGTGGAAGAAGAAGAAGCATTTTGGTACATTTTTGTTTGGGGCGTTTTGTGCATGGAGTTATGGAGTTGAAGTACAGTTCTTGAAAAGAATGATAAAAAGAAGCATGTGACAGTAGTAGTAGTATTTTGCATTTGATGAAAAATGAAAAAGCACTGGTCCCTAAGTCCCTTTCTTTTTTACCCTTTAGCCCGAGATTAGTGACGAAATGAATATGCAAAGCTTACGTAATTTTTAGGGCTTTGGAGATTCTGATCTTTTGACTTGGCTAGAGCTATGGAGAGGCTTTTTTAGGTGTCACTCTCTGTAGGTCGTTGGATGTGAAAGTATTGCGTTTGTTTGTACTACTCATGCATGTATAATGTATGTGTATGATCAGGGGGAGCCCATGTCCTGGGGCACTTCCTTTTGGTAATTAGAGAGTGTTGGTGCAAGAGGACAAGCCCAGCCATGGCCTCTGCACCTTCCTTCAACAAACCGACAAACCACGTGACACAAACACCACCACCACATCATTATTATTATTTCAAACATCACCCTACTAATCCATCATCATCTTCTTACTCGATCAAATAAAGTAACCCTCCTTATAATTGCGCTTACAATTACCAAAATATCATGCTCACACACTTCACCGTGACCACTGTTCAACTTCAACATGCACCAAAAATTACAAAAATAAAATAATGGTAGACATCGTGATTAAGCAAAGACCCGTGGTTGACAATGCCATCCCATCTAATGCCTTCACCCTTTTCTTCTTTATATAATTCCATTCCATTTTCCACACGTGTTAGGTTAATTCTTTTCGATCAAACTCGTAAATGTATGTACGAACATGTATGTATAAAGAAAGATTTACAAAAGACAATTGTCAATAGAGAATTAATCAACAACCAGAATTAAGCTAATTAAAGTAAAATGTATACTAGGAAGATTATCACGTTCAAGAGTCTGCAATAATAATCCTCTGACTCGAGAGAAGAACTAATTAAACATGAAATATGATGAAGGACTAATTATTTGTATATTTAACAATGGAACATGGGGTGAGGGAAAAGGTGAAGGAGGTGGGGTTGGGAAATATATATATTATTTATATTATTATTATTATTATTTAATTTGGTTTGGTTGAATGGACTCTAGAGGGAGGTGTTGGAGACGTGGCAGAGAGGTTCGGAGGTGGAGCGGGTGAAGTTCCAGAGGTCAATCTCGCTGGTGAAGTCGTGTGCGGAATTGATGTATGCGGGTGCAGCGGAAGGTCTGGTGAGGGTGGAGGTTGATGATGGATTTGATGAGGATCGTAGGGTGGGCAATGGAAGATCATGGTGGGTAGTGCAGTAGGCGATGGTGGGGTCGTTGAAGCATGCGAAGTGCCTAGAGGCCTCGGTTTGGCCATTGAGCTGAGAGGCAACCAAACGGTCCAGCGCAGCCCAGTTGGTGAGGCCTCCACCACCTGATGATGCCTCCATTGGATGAACCATGTTGGGGTCACCACCACTCACCTGGTGGGTTGCGAATGACCCTTCATTGTCCGTCCCCATGTCTACTGGAATAATGGGATGGTACCCATTATTGTTCTGCTCGTTGTTATTATCACCATTATTATTACTGTTGTTGTTGGTGTTGTTCTGCTGACTCTCCATGCTCGTGGATTTTGGGCTCTCTAGGCTCGGCAACTTCATGAACCTGTCATTGTTCACACCTGTCTCGTAACCCCTTCCCAACCTTCCATAGCTGTAGCTTCCCTCGTAGCTGCTCTCTTCCTTGCAACCCCTTCCCATTTGCTGAAGTATTTGCTCCAAAGCTCCCTCGTCGCACGACTCGAACAAGTGGCTCCTTCTACCTTCTCCCGAACCTAAGGGGCTGTCTAGGGTTTTCAGGTTGTTCTTCTTCTTGAATATCCTACACACCACCCACCCTTCTTCCTGACCACCGTCCCCCATCACATTCGACACCTAAATTCAAACCGCAAATGTCACAACTTAACTTCTTACACACATGTCATAATATATATAGTTCAACTATCATTGCATACATGTCTAAATGTTTTGACGTTGCAGTTGAAAAACTGTGATTGTAGGCTCATTTTTAAATTGTATTAATTAACACTACGAGTTATAACTAACTAACTAACTGACTGCTTGGTTTGGTTTGAGATGCTTACAATATTGGTGTCGCTGGTGGTGTTGTCGTCTAGTCTGTATTCATGCATGATCCAGTCAGATTTCTGGCCATGTGGGGCTCTTCCTTTGTAGAAAACCAGAGTCTTTCTCATGCCAATCCTCTTTCCGTTGCTGTATATGACTTTGTCACGGCCAGTGGCCTTCCAGAATCCCGCAGCAGTGGCGCGATTGGTGCGAGTTCCTGTGGGGTACTTCTTGTCTTTGTGGCTGAAGAAGTACCAATCATTCTGCGGAGTGGTTCCTATTTTGCATTTCTCTACAAAAAGAAGAAAGAGAAAAAAAAACCCCTCAAAATGGTGGCGTGATTCATGTCATGCATGACTCATGATGCAATATTGAATATTCCTACATATCATTACCCCCCATGTGAGAGACGCAAAATAAAGAAGCCTAAAAAAGTTAGTAGAATTCAAAAGCACCAGAGACTAGTCAGCCTTAAACACCAAAACTAAAAGATATAGATAGCTATATACTGCTAGCGAGTGTGTGTGTGACGAGCCAACATATCACGAAAACAACATTCGAAGACTGCATCACCTAGACATTAGTGAAGACTACATGAAAACTTTTGATTCCTTTACTATGACAAAGTGAAGAGTGTCACACCTTGAATATCCCATGGCTCGAGCTTGTTGAGATCAACATCACGAATGACATCGAGGTCAATCTTCTCGTAAGAGACCTTCTTCCTCAAGTAGTACTGAAGAAGCTCTTCTTCAGTTGGATGGAACCTGAAGCCAGGAGGGACTTGAGATTGTCCATTGACAGATATGCTCATGTTTTCCGGCATTCAGGTGGTTAAGCAAGAGAGTGATCGTTGGTAGCTGCTAGCTAGGAAGAAGAGAAGCTAGGTAGAGAATGGTTGTAGATTGAGCGGGGACCCAAATGGAAGAGAGAGAGAAGGCATTCAAATGGGTAGACTAGAAGGAAGGATAGGAAAGAAAGATATAATGAGGTGGTGTGTGAGTGTACTGGAATGAGTATGTAAAGGGAGACTATATATATGTGCTGTGGGACAGAAAGGACCAAAGCATACAGAGAGAATTAATTGTATTAAAGAAATAAAGGTAAAAAAAAAATAAAGGAAGAGAGAAAAAAATGGATTTGTTTGTTTTAAAGGTTGAAGGGACACCAGACACCAATAACCAATTGGGTATGTTGTTTATAATATAATGAAAATGTGTGGGGTTAGTTTTACTAGGGTGGGAGAAGTGCCACCTACCAAGAAAGATGGAGGAAGAGAGAGTTTAACTGTTGAGGGAAAAATGAGTGTGGGGGCCACGTGTATGCGGGTATCACTTAAGGGTCCCACAGGGTTGGACGTTGTGGGCATCTTAGAAGAGTAAGGGCGCACGCCCACATCCACAACTACGACCTCTGACCTTAAAATCTCCATGGAAAAGCACCTCTGAAACAACCATGGACCATGGCCAAAATTACCCTCTCTCTCTCTCTCTCTCTCTAATCCTTCTCTTGAGACTACACATAGATACATACATACCCAGCTCTCTCTTTATCTTACTTTTATCCCTTTCTCTTTCATGTTTGGCTTGGGCAACCACCGCAACAAGAATTTTTTTTTTTTTTTAAATACAATAAAGGAATATGTAGGGTAGGACCCCGAAACATGAAAATAAGAAAAATGTGATGGATGGTAACATGCAACTTGGAAAAAAGTTGCTCGTGTAAAAAATAGCATTTATTTTGTGCCTTTCAATTTGACATTCTCCTATGTTTCATACATACATCATACTCTGTCTCTCTTCCTCACCCTCCACCTTCTTGCTTCCTTGTTTTTTCCCCCTCTCTTAGTAGTTTTCTATATATGAAGCCAATGCATGAGAATTCGTATGAAGAAAAAATAACATCAAATGGACCTCTGATAAAGCAAGAAGTTTTATATTATTTTCTTTAATATTTTAAAAAACATGTTGCACTATTAATTACTTAGTTAATTTTAACATAATATCCAAGTCACCCTTACCATGTATTTTATGTACCTTTTGCCCTTTTAAAATACTGAGAGCCTCTCTCCCAAGGATCCAAATATTTTCAGTAAATTTTCCACGTATTCACATTAAGAAAATGTTATATATAAATATATATATATCATACTTTCAAAATGTGTGGAAAATGCGAATGCTCCTAATCTACTTCATTCCAATAGAGTACTTCGACATGCTTAAACTGCTAACCTAGGATAGATTTCTCAACTAGGTAACTCAAACTTATTACTTAAGGTTTCACTCATTGGTTAGTACTTTAATATCAATAACACAATTTAAAAGACTTTATGAGATTTTTAGACATTAAATATTATTCAGTAACAGGAAAGCATGGCAGTACTTGAGAATAATTAATAGGATAGTGCATGCATAGCCTTGGGAAACATCAATATTGTAGTACCTAAGTGATCATTGTCACCTATTCTATAGTATTTTCGATTGGAATTCTAGCTGCTAGACTTCAATAGTAACGATTAATGTCAATGTTCTAGTTCAGATAGTTTGGGTAACGAGAGAGTGCACACTATAAGCTACCTCACTAAGCTGCCATAGGTAAACCCTCGAGTATTGTGTTGAACACTAAAATTAGGTTAGAAAAGATAGTGGTTTCTCAAAATTAGGTTACATATGTTTCCTCAGTTTCAGTTTTTTTATTATTAGTTTTTTTTTTTTTTTCAATTGATTTGGAAGTATAAAATAGTTTGGTGAATTTTGGACACTCCTAAATTAAAATATTTGCCTTATTGCATACCGTCAAAAAACAGGGTGAAATGAGTTAGTCCATTTTTGAAAAATGATTTAAAAAAGCCAAATATCACTGGCTATTTTTTGACAATTTGACATGATAACCCATCAAAATAAAACGAAAGAAATAATTGAAATAAAATATAAAATATTTGTAAATGAAGTGAAGAAGGAATTCAGACAAAGTAAGAATAAGAAAATAATAGGTTTTCAACATATAACGTACGTGAATTACAACCTGTGTCATTGTTACACTACCATCAGCATCAGTCACAATATTATTCATCAAACGCAAAAATAAATCACCACCGTTACTTGACTGTGTTTCGTCAGCAGCTACCTTTCTTTCTTCTTCATCACCCTTGAACAATTGACCACTTGCTTTCCGGTGATATAAACTGAGAGAAGATGGGTCAATAATTGTATTTTAAATACTACGATCGTTTTTGGCTATAACAGAGTGAAAATGAGCTACACATGACGCCCATATCTGTCTACTATACGCAATTTGGTTCAACCGATTAAGCATCTTTTTCTCTTTTCAAAACTTAACCTTTTCTGCAGAGCCTTGTTTGTCACTCTTCACTGTTCATTAGTTTAGGCACAAACTCTTAGGGTATTCGTTAGAGACTGATAAATCTTAGGGTAACCTTATCTAATACTCCTGTATGCTATTTTTTGCTGATAAAAAAAGAGAATAGTTAATCGCAAGTGGCAGGTATTTTAAGATTTCTTCTAATGGGATTTTACGATTTCAACCAATATTTGATTATTTAATTAAGTAATCTATGTTAGATGTTCCCGAATTATAAGTAAAATGTTGTGCAGTTCTCAAATTCCAAAGACTGTTGTGCTCTGTTTTGATGGAGAGAAGTTAAGTTTTATAATGTTCCCTTATCTTTAAGAAATGTGATCTCTCTGTTGTCATCTTTGGCTTTGCGATTTATTATGCTTTAAACGTATACATAACATATTTTTGTTTACTAATATTGCCCATGCATGAGCGTGTGCATGATCCATTAAGCATTGAATTGTTTATTTCTTATATTGTATTTTGGACATACAGGTTTGCTATGTTGCATTGCTGTTTAGTTTGGACATTTTATATTTATACAACATTATTTTACATGCAATTTGTATGCATCCTCGTCCATTCTATTTGATATTAATGCAAAATATTAGCCTATTATGAGGAAAATTAGTGTTCTGTGGCAAGGGCATAATTTTAATAAGTTTACCTAAAGCATATTATGAGGAAAATTAGTGTAGTGCCAAGGCATAATTTTAATAAGTTTACCTAAAGCATCTTAATTCGATTTAAAATGGTGCAAAGTAGAATAATGGAAGAAATTCTGTAATAAAATTGGAGAATTCTTAAAATAATTTTTATTACAAGAAAAAAATTAAATTAGTGACTGAACTTTATCGAAAGAATTTTATCTATTGCTAATTACTGATGATTTTTATCGACGATGTCACCTCTGGCTAACTACTGACAGATTTACCGACGAGTTTAATTATTCGCTAATTACAGATATTAATATTTATATAAAATTAATATTTATCGATTTATCGACAAATTTACAGACAGCTAAATTAGTGACTGAATTTTATCGAAAGAATTTTATCTATTGCTAATTACTGATGATTTTGATCGACGATGTCACCTCTGGCTAACTACTGACAGATTTACCGACGAGTTTAATTATTCGCTAATTACAGATATTAATATTTATATAAAATTAATATTTATCGA
>Ga0099824_1002649_pt1 | contig 26237 bp, 6 predicted proteins | sample SiratrowhiteBW_FD_76837 | JGI IMG/M metagenome (GOLD analysis project Ga0099824, IMG submission 76837) | Root nodule microbial communities of legume samples collected from California, USA - Siratro white BW | ecosystem: Host-associated > Plants > Roots > Nodule | place: USA: California...
GAAAAAAAATTAAAATAAAAAAAAAAAAAAAAAAAAAAACATATTTAGAGTATAGGAGAGGGTTGAAATAGTTGGATATCGGATAGCTTGATAAGTCCAATAATTATGTTAGGATAAATTCTGATATCACATTAAAAAGTAGACTTTAAGTTTAACTCAATTTTATAAAATTGACTTATCAAATGAGATTTGTATTCATATTGTAAACTATTGAAAGACCTCATCTCTAGTCCATAATATGGGATTTCTAAAGAGATACTTTGACAATTAAGTAGTGAACTTGAATGAAAGAATAAGTATTAATGAATATGAGAGCTAAACTAAGTAATAAATGAGTAATACTTAAAGTATCAATAAATATGAGAACTAAACTGAGTAATACTTCTTATAATAAGTGATATATTATATAAATTTTAAATTGAACTGTTATAAGCTTAGATATTGAAGTCTTCCAATTACAATAAAAATCTAAATTCAGATATTGCTACTATAATTAATTGTGAATCTCATATATCAAGATAACTGATCTAAATAGATAAGGTGAGAATAATAAAATATATAAATATAATATTTTAAAATAAAAAATAATAATATTAATATTTTATATAAGTTTGACTAAGATCGAAATTAACTCTCTTATCCAACAATAAAATTATTAACCTTACTTTAGTTAACATGAAATCTAAACAAAAACATCAGAATGAAAAGAATTAACTGTGTTTCATATAATAAAATATATTTACAGTTTTCTTTATTAAGAAATGTTTAGGTATATGTTACATCGTACAAACTCAAAACCTGAATAATATCTAAGTACTTTTTTAAATGTCGGTCTTCTTTTAATTTGGTTTGCATCACCTTAAGCTAAAGGGGCTTGGCCAATATCGCTTCTACACCTATAACTCGAGTCAATCATAGGAATTATTTTAAAGTTTGAATTAAAATGTTTAATATACTTACAATATTATTTAATTACTATTTATAGTGTGTTGCATGATAAATGAAGTGACTTAGAACAAAATACAATAAGAATCATATCCAACATTGTTAACGAAAAATATGTTATTTCGGATTTTGTCATGTAATTTCATATTTAATATACTTTCTTTTTAAATTTAAAACTTTCCTATTTTTTTATTTGGATATTACTTAAATTTAACTTTAATTTTTGCATGAGGGTGTATAAAATTAATATCCATTTAATAAGATCTTCTCCTTAAAAATGAAAAAAAAGGAGAAAATTAATATATAAAGCTGCTTTCTACTTTTCACTATCCCTTCTACTAACTAAATCAACATATTCAAAGGGAGAAAATTTCAAGATGAAGCATTCAGGATGTTAGAGTGAAATGGAAACTCTAAAAAACAGTTCTACGTATATTCTCAGATTCCCACAATTTGAAATTTCGCAAAATCTCTTATATAGAAAAGAAAGAAGTAGAATAATATCTGAAAATGAAAATAACCGTACAAATATAATGTTCATTTCCATGTTCTTAAAGTCCAGACTTCTGAGATTTTATATTACAAAATTCCAAAGGGTCAAAATGAGGTCCACCACGATAACCACTCAGGTTTTAATCATGTTAATTGCAATGCAAAAGTCACACTATTTAAGGGCCATAGTAATGAGCCCCAAAATATGAAAGGCCTATGTTTGCTTTAGTCAAAAGCCACCTATTTGAAAACTCAAGATGAATATGGATGGTCATATGCATGAAACAGAAAATAAACATGTACCTTCTTGTCACAAAATTTAAAGCCAAAAAGTGAAAATGAGATAAACAGAAAACTTGTGCAAATAATGCAACTGAAAATCCATAGGGAGCATCTAAAAAAGTTCGTATGAACTTATAAAAGTGACATGCCTTCCTTTGTAGAGAGCCATGTCAAACTAAGTTTTTAAAAATGTTTCTCAGTAAATATCACAAGTAAGATCACAAGTTTTATTTTTACTAGAGTTTATTGATATTTGTTTGATCAAGTTATTTACTACTTAAAATTCTCCTTACACAACAACCTACTACTGATAATCTTTTTTATAATGTTACTCCAATATTGATAACAAATTTATTTTACATCTTATAAAGTGAAACAAATCAAAATGGCTAAAGGTTGAGGTATAGTACCAGTTGAAGGAATGGAAGTTGAGTGTGGAAGAGTGTTCATGTAACTAAACCAAATATTTATTGCTACTTTGGGAATTTTGATTAACACAATAGCAGATGTATTGTAAATAAGTAGCCAAAAAATGAGGAAAGTATTTGCATTAACTAGAAGAAAGATAAACTGATCGGTGATCAATAATTAGTCATGTTTCTGCAGAGAAAATAGAAGTTAACATTCATTCTCTTATGATCTGCATGTGCTATGAACCAAAACAGATAAAGTGAAAACTCAAGAATGAAACTCACCCTTTTGTTGCTATGGCTTCTTTATACACAATCAGTAACTAATGCTACAAACATAAAAACTAGGGTGTCCACAGTAAGTAAACTGTTAATTGCTAGGGAGTTCTTCTGAATATTGAGTATGAAGCACAAAGCCATTGAGAAAAAAACTGCATACAATAACTTATAAATAGTTGATTTCAGGTTTGGAAAGCCTTTTCTCTATGTATAGTTGCATACAAATAAGAGCCTTTCACTATACATAAAAATGAAAGCTGTGCACATAATGAATAGGAGATTTACTTGGCAGAAAGATGAAAAAGAAAATGGTCAATACTTGGGAAGAACAAGAAGATAGGTTTGAAACAGAGGCAATTGAGTTGTGTTCCAAGGTTTCAAAGATTTGAGATTAACCCTTTTCATAGATGTAGAAAACAAAGTACTGCTATGCAACAAAATGGGAAATTGTTCGAAGAGATGCAGACAATAAAACTTTAAGAAAGAATAGAAGACATTCAGATTTTAAACAACAACCTAATTTATGAAAACAATTCTAGTTCTGTTGGTGTAACTCATTATCCAGCAATTTGCACTATAGTCCAATTTGGTACACATGTCTAAGGCCAAAATTGATACCAGGTGCAATTTTATTCCTACTTCTAGCAGTAATATCTGCAACTTTGCCATAAGCCTTGATCTAATTGAATCTCTGATCTTTTTTAAAGGCTCAATCGCCATTAGCTTAATATTCAGGGAAAGAGAAAATTTATTTCTACCAACATGTAGAGAATCAAAATTTCAGCAAATTAATGAGTTAAGTTAAGGATCCCTTTTAGTACCAAATTAGCATTAGGTATGAGTCCATAACTAGACTAATCTCCACCACTACTTTTCATCATAATCAATGTTATTAGAGCAAAGCTAGAATTGCATATAAGAATATATTCCTGACATAATTAAACTAATTAATATGGGATATATTAACTTTGTTTGTCCATGCTGGCTCAAGATGATTGGATTAGTAGATAACAAGTGAAGTTGGATGACAATTGTATGGATACGGACAAAAGTAATTAGTATAATTCATTGTGCATCAGTTTGCTGAATATGGACAAAAGCAATTAGTGACACTAATTTAGTGTAATTCATTGTCAACCACTAAATCACATTCATAATACTAAACTGTAAACAATAAATACCATCATTTTTTTTTTTTATGTTTTATATGATATTGGATGATGATATATCTATGTGGTTAACTAACAGAAAGAGTCTTGCATATTATGTCATTGATTCTGCAAGCAACCGTCTCCATGGCTGTATAAAATCTTGAAGGTGATTGCTGGCAATGCAAATGAAAAGAGACATTCAGGGCAACAGATGGTAAAAGCAGAATACTGCAAAAGTGTTTTGTATGATATCTGATTCCAAATCCTGACATAGAACAAAGAACTCCTACTTTATCTTCTGCCATTTTTATGACCCTCTTGTGTACAACATCTATATTATGTCTTTCTCCACACAAAATAATTTTAAATGGTAATCATTAAAATTAATTTGGACAAAATGTGAAATATCTAAAACAAACTTTTCTTTTCCATAAAAGAATGTCTTTTTACACTAACTTATGCTGAGAAAAGAAGATGAAAGTTCGTTCATTAGAAGTGCCTATTTTAAAATAATTTAAAATATAAATAAAAATTTCATATTTTATTATATTATTATTTAATTGTAATATGAATAATTACATGATAATATGAAATTATAATTTAATGGTTGAATGTAAAAGATATAAAAAAAATTAAGGAAACAAGTAAAAGTACGAGTTTAGGACGCATGCTTCTATATATTTTATCTTCTTCCCCGTTCTCTTTAAAATGTTAGATAATGCTCATACTTATGTACTCATACAACAAGCTTGGATTAATACTCATAAATTTAAATTAAAATATTTCATATATTCATAGGACTTTCCTATAAAAATTGTGAAACTTTCAAAATTCAAATAAAAATTTCAGAAAACTCATCTTTGCAAAAATATTTTATAAAAAATAATGAAAAGGTCTTAAAAAATAAAAAATAAAAAAGTATAATAATGAACGTTGTCTATCATTTAGTTAAAGCAACTTTATCCAACATTGTTTTCTCTCTTTCACTATCTACTGTCTATAAGTACTTGTTTCGTTACGGATAATTAAAATACCACAAATGAAATACTTTTAATCCAATAAAGTTGAAAAAAAAAAAAAACTTAGGGTTGGACCAAAGAAAAAAGGTCACCTTCTAACGGACATATAAACGTACCTAAGCATCTTCCTAAAAAATCAGCGACCAAATTGGGCTTAGCTACTAATTACACCAACATTGAGGCTTTTAGCCCTTTTTTTTATAGTTTTTGCTAAAAAGCATTGGGGCCGTTAGCCTTATGAGAAAGTAAGCACATACAATATTAAATAAGTTTATCTCGTTATCTTATAATAATCTTTTCACGTTTTACTAGCTTCTCACTTATTTATTTTTTATGTCTATTATCAATAATTTAAAAATTTATTTATCAAATCATTTTTTTGTTAGACCTTGTATTTTAGTTATATATTAAAACATTCATTTTGGACATTATATTATTAATTTTATTTTCGGAAAATGTTACAAATTTGAAAAATTAAAAATATTATTTCGCAATGTATTGTTGCACAAAATTCAAAGTATTTAAAAAATTATATAAACATGTAAATTTATACCTATTAATTAGGTCAATAGTCAAGGCGAATTCTGAAAAGGTTATTTATAATTTCTTATACTTATCTAGTACCATAAGCATTTGTATAATTATTTAAAGGAGTTTATAAGAATAGCTTACGATAATTTCATGAACTAATTTTAACTTATATTAATAATTTTTTTCATAAAATGATAAAATAACTTACAACTTATATAACTTGAAAAAAATTAATTCTATTTTCTTATGGATTATAGATACACTTTATACAATATGTTTTGAAAATCGAACAAACATATATCAACCTGAATTTTTGTCCGATGTGGTATTTAGTCTGTTCAAGCGAGTTTAGATACTCTGCAGTCAATATCCTCTACAGTCATAACGCTGCAAGATCAGGCCATTGATTGGTTAATTCAATACCTGCTAATCAAGAGAGAGAATATGATCAATGGTTAACGTTTCTGCAGCAGAAGATCTGTTTTGCTGTTCAAACCATAGAATCAAGTTGATGTCAAATCATCCAAAAATTAGTTTATGGATGATCAATAAAAAAACGTTTTTTAAAGGAAAATTCTTCACATAACATTATTTTAATTTTTCCTTTAAAAAGTGTAAAGTATTTGTCACTGTCATTCTAGATTTAAAAAAAAGAAAAATATTTTTATTATTGAAGTTTATGAAGGATCAACAAAAAACTGTTTTTTAAAGGAAAATTCTTAACATAACATTATTTTAATTTTTCCTTAAAAAAATCTAAGGTATTTGTCAATCTCATTCTTGATTTTTTTTAAAAAAACAAACTATTTTTATTATTGAAACCTAGACCAGAATATTATAATATATTCAATTGTTTATGTGTCCTTGGAAGGTTAAGTTTTTCAAAAGAAAAAGGTATGACATTTTTAAAATTTTAATATTATTTATATGAATTCCTGTTGAATGGTTAGGTTAAAAGATTGGATATTGAGATTTGAGAGCATTACAAAAGTTGAACCTGAGTAAAAATCATAGTAAAATATTATAGTGTGAAAGATGAAAAACAAAAAGAAAAACAAAGATAAAGAGATATTGAGATGGTAGGCTCAAACTTTATAGTAACCTACTTGACTCATTTAAGACAAGGCTTTGACCTGATTAGACATATTTCCATGGTGTGCCTTGCATGGGAGAGGTAACAAACTATTTTGCTCAACAAAATAATGAAGCAAACACAGGGTGAAAAAAGGGTTAGTGAGAAAGTGAGGTGTTGAATAATGAGACTGTGACTGAGGGTGCAGCACTGCAGAATGTGTGATGGAACACAGGAGGTAAAATCACAGTAATAAATTCAGTGAAGGACAGTGATTAATTGGTGGTGAAAGGGTTAATTCTGTGTCCTCTCTTGTGCTGCTTTTATGGGAAGAAGATACAAAACTTCAATTCAATTTCTCAAGGTATGAAAAGAGAGTAGGATCTGCGCATACATATCTATAATTTCCCTGTTTGAATATCTACACGCCTGAAAAGAAACATGAATCTTCTCTTACACGTTCCAAATTTCTTATTCTTGACAATTTTTGACAAATGTGTTAGCCTTGACCAATTTCTTAAAATGCCATAGCTTCCTGTGTGCTGTGTGCTGCCTCACATTGAAAACATAACCATCAACCATCCTTTTAAAATGCCACTGCTTTGGAAATACCACATTGGAAAAAATATTTCCTCATCCCCTCGCAAATCTGGTAGCATCAATGACTTCATCTATAACACATTCGAAAGAACAGTGATTAGGATTTGGCATATTATGATCTTAGTTTGTTAGAAATTTTATGTTAATTAAAAATAAAACATTTCAATAATTTATAAATAAATATAAATTTTATCTTATAAATCGATTTTATAAAAATTATTAAATTTATCTTACCGTCGTTATCAAACTTTAAATATATAAGTTTTAAACTCGAATAAAAGATAACTAATTTTATAAAATTAAAATAAGTTTAAAGTCTATTTCTTAATATAATTATTAACTATATCTACTTATACATTTCTTTTTCGTAAACAAACTAAGCTCTAACACGGTTTAAGTTTTGCTGCACAAATAGAATGCCCCAATAAAGAATATTTCGTGAAAGGAATGTACTAAATCGTCATGGACTGAACTTTGCTTCAATTGTAGTATCAAGGAGGAATTCAATTTTTTCATGAAAGTGCATAACGTAGAGATGAAAGAACTTATATACATACTGATAAACAAACACATTAGGTATGGTAGTAGTGACAAATTTAAGCAGTTTGCACAAGGCTTTCAAATCTTGCAGATTTTATGATAATGAATACAAATATAGAGTCCGACCCGTGAAGCCATTTTCTGTGACTGATAATTTGTTCCAAAGGATTCAACAAATGTTGCAGAAAAACTCCAACAGCGATGGGATTTTATAGCAGTTTAATGTATAGTACTTGCAGGATACAGGATAATGTATGTATAAGCTTAATTTCTTAAAAACTGTAATTAAGAATAGCTTCTGTTTTATCTCCTATCTTAATCATTATAATTGTAATAATCTCTGGCACTATTCTTAGAACTTATAATCTACTCTTAGTTTTGAACTTTTCTCTGTTTAGCTGTCTCTTGTCATCTTATTTACAAGTCTGATCCATATGACCCTTTTTGAACCATGTTTTTAGTCATTCATTAACAAATCTGATGTTATCAATTAATACAAAAAGATGAGGAGTTAAAACTATAGTTTACTACCAAAATTATATGTAAGTGTATGTCAACCTCTCATATAACATGACAAATTATTAGACTGCCAATTTCATTGTTACATCATCATGTTGTTACGTAATAAAAAGGAAAAAAAAAAAATAATGATTAAGACTAATCAAAACTTTGATTAAAGACTTAAAGCAAAAATTCAAAGAAAAATAAGGATTTTTTTTATTAGAGTTTATAGATGTTTGGATGACTACCTAAAAATTAGTGAAAAAAAATGTTAGCAGGTTCAAAGGGAGAGATGGTTTAGTGAAAGACTAATAATAATTATGAGAGTTTTGCAGTTGTTAGTGATGTCAAAAACAAATATAAAAAATATATATTTTGTCAAATTTTAAATTTTTCCTAAATGTATTTTAAAGAAAATCTAAGTTTCGATTGAACATTTTTTTCAACTTCATTTTCTATTCTTTTATTAAAATAGAAAAAGAAAACTCAAAGTAAATGTCTCATGATTTCTCTTCTCTCTATTTTCTTTTTCTAACTTTTTAATTTCTTTTTCAATTTATTGTAGTTTGTACTTCCCAACAAAGTTAGTAATTTTCACTTGCTTCAATTTCAGAGCCAAAAAACTACCATGAGTATTGAACTTCAGTTTTTATGAAGTAATAAAACTATTAGATTTATATTCCTCAAACAAACTTGGGGTTTAATTTATCTAAAGCTGCACATGCATAATAATGATTAGACTTGCAAATTTCACATTTTATAAAAAAAAGTTAAGAAAAGCCAAATCTAAAAGCTTGCTCCTAGTGAATTACTGCAAGAAATGTGAACTATAAATCTAATATAATAATAGTTAAGATGAAAATAAGTTACTGATCACACACTCACTTGAACAATTATGCATCATCCTTTACTTCAATCATCATTAAATAATTGTGTGACTAAAATTTATAGTGTTTATTTCTCACATCATCAAATGGAAATATCATCCATAGACTTCTACAGGGTAACTGACACTCGGAAAAAGAGAAAACTGAAAGAAGTATAACTATAATGTATGATAAAATGTAAAAAAAGATGATGAAAATTTGTTAAGCGTTAATAGTTAGATACGTAAAAAAAATGTGTATATCACTTGTCTATCACTAATTTCATAGACATATTTGACTTACGGAACTGCATATTATAATTATAAGTATATTTTCTTTTTTATTTATTCTTTAGTTTCTCTAATCAATTACCATAGCTAAAAAACGAAATTTCGAATATTTAAATATATTTCCTTTTTCTGGTATTTATTTATCGTAGATTTATATTTAAATTAGCCTAACCAATAAGTTGTGTATGATGCTTAAAGTTGAGATGATGTTGATTAATAGCATTCAAACTTAACGGATAGAATTTCAATTAGACCTACATGATATTATCAAGATGCAAATAATTTATGATAAGTATTTAATAACTTATTTCAAAATATGTGGTTTTCTTCGTCGGAAACAAAATGGTTATACTTTTTATTCTTAAGTTTCATTTTTTTATAAATGATTTCATAAAAATATAAATAAAAAAATACTTTCATTAAATTAGACCTGACACGAATGGCACTGGTCAGTACCCATGTAAGCCAGCTTTGCTTTTAAGCTTTGTACGTTTGTTTTTAGTTCGCAGACTGTTAGAATTTTAGAATAGAGTGACTGCTATGCTTTCTCTCTCTTTTCTTTTCTCCAAGGTCACAAAAAAATTGACTTCAGAACAAAACCCTTTTTCTTCCTTCACAACACAACCACTCCTCTCTCTTCATCACTTTTCCCATTTCTCTTTAAAGAAAAACAAGTAAACCACGTCAATAATTACAAAACACACAAACCCTACAAGGCACGTGAAGAACAAAACAAGGCATGTGGATGAGAATGAATGTATTCCGAGGTGGTTTTTGAAATCGAAAGAAACCGGTGAAAAAGGAACCAAATGTTTGAGGACAATGGAAAACGATGTTGTTTTGAAATTGGGAAGGGGAAAGTAAAATCTAAAAAATGTGCCGTGCCAAAAACCAATAAATAAGTACCTCAACAATGACATGGTTTGGTCATATTTAATTGGGCATGCAATAGAAAAAACCATTTATTAATGCAAAAATAAAAAGTGGACAGGCTGGGTTGTAGATGCAGGGATTTGACATTTACGTGTTGTTTCTTTCCCACTTTCGCTTTCTTTCGCTGTGTGAATCTGAATCTGATACACAACACAATATTCAAGGCTGTAAAAAGCGTTGAAATCTGGAGCCAGTATCGTCCTCTCCGTTTGTCACTCTGATGTGTACCATTCCACACTAAATTACAGACACAAAATTTCTTAATTTTATATATTTTAAATATTGTGTTTCTTTGGGCAGCACATCTTACGGGCACTCTCTCCCGTTATGGATAAAACGTGGGAATGGGTTAATTCTATTGCAACCAAACAAAACAACCAATTCCTATATTCTTGTACAACACAACAACGTTTTTTACTTGTTACCGTGTGTTCTTATGTCTGGACTTTCATGTGCGTGTGGACTTTTATGTGTCTTTAAATCGATCAAAGTGATTCTAGTTGTTGTTCATATGTTTGATGATTTGTTATGTGCATGTTAAAGTAGTTTACAATATTAAAGTGTTTGTGGTATTGAAGATGAAGATGTAATTTATTATTGCTCAGACGAAATTTACATTGACTTAATAAAACTTAAGAATCTTTTTCTGACAATGTTTATACTACCAATAAGTGCATGCACGATGGTTTTGGTTTCTTGTTTGTTGTCTTGTTGGATGGTGGGGGTGGGTGAGGTGTGGGGGTACTACTATGCATTTTCTATCTTCCTTTGTGTAAAGTAGATGCAATAGTTCATTCATTTCACTAACTAATTTGGAATTAGGGTTACAGCAAAGACTCCATTGGATTCCGCTACCCTTCTTGTTGTTATATATATATACCTCAATCTTCCAAATTAAATAGTTTTTTCTTTTGTCCATAGCTCGACATGATTTGAATTTAAAATTTTCAACATTTAGCAAAAAAAAAAAAAGAAATCTTGATAAAATTGAGAAGACTTAAATGACACGACTTGTTTTAGTATGATTAATCTTTTTCTCTTATCGTGTTATTTTAATGCTAATACGAATTTGTACAACCTAATCAGAAACAGTGAATTAGGTTTAACTAAAGTTTTTTTTATTGGGAAATCATTCACGTATGATTTGCATTGACTTTGGTTAGAAGCTTGGCGGCCCCATAACTAAATTAAATGGCATTTTTCCTTATGATCAAGATCCTTGTCTATTTGCCTATGTAGCACGTGGTGTCATTGCAATTTTTTTTTAAAAAAGTCTAATTACCAAAACCTAAATAACATTATGAAGGAAAAGTAAAAACTAGGTTGTGATAATTATGCATGGTGAGATCAAAAGAAAAAGGATGCAAAAACTGTACAAAATTTCCTGTTTCACAATTTTTTTTTTCTCTTTTTGAATTTGTGAAATAATTTACTACTAGAACATATAGTTTCAACTTCCAAGGGTACAACAACCATTGTTGCAAGCTTTTTAGGAGTAACCAGAAGATCCATGTTGAAAGAGCTCAATTTTCCAAATTTCAACCATGGAATACAGAAAGTAAAGCAAAAGAAAACAGAAAGTAGAGCAGTGACACGTAAAATAGCCGACCAAGCTACAAAGAAGTGATGAAGCAAACGTCCCACAACTTTATGAATCGCTTGACTTGGAAAAGGACATTGTTTTGTGTTGACTTTGCATGTGAACCATCAAACCACAGACCTAACTCCCTCACTTATATACATTTTTAATTTACTAATTAAAGCAATTTCATGTCATTTGTCATCTTGCTTTATCGAAATAATTTGAAGGGTGCACGACTTTACTTAACTCTGTTTATTCCTATTCATTTCATAAAGGAAAAACAATTATTCAACTACTTTGTTTCCTTTACTGATAGTTTGATGCCCACTGAAAGTAATGTTTTACTGGTCATATAATTAAGAATAAAAATTAAAAATTGTTACTTCATAAAAATAACAATGTACTTCTATAAAATTACCAAATTAACGCATCCCTAACTGTGAATTTATCAAAAGATCTTCCTCTTGTAGGCTCGCAGTGCGAAAGTAGGTAGTATCATTATATTAAGTTCCTTTTATCCATATTAAACTAAATATATTATGCTACCTTTTCTTTTATTAAGAATCACAACTAATTAACATTCCTAACATTTTAGAATTAATTTAAATAGAAATGTTTTTAGTAGTTGTGTTAGATTTTCAGTTTTTTGTTGTTTTAAGTTACTTTGTTTTGTCTCTGTTCTTTTTTTTTTTCTTACAGTCTCACCTATTTAGAAGTTGATTGATTTCTTTTTATGCGTGTGAAAAAAAAATACAATTCTCTTTTATCGTTTTCCTTCTTTTCGCTAGTTTTTTATTTTAAGTTTTTTTTCTTCTGCATGCATGCATAGATTTTATTATTCTTTTCTTCTTCATTTCCCTTTTGTCCTTCGTTTTACAGATCAATCAAGATAAATCATTTTTTCTTGATTTTTCTTGTTTTCCTCTTGTCCATCATGGAAACCAATTCAACACTACACATAATGATTTGGATGTTTCTTAGAATCCCTCAAGTCTGTTTTATCTACATCGTAGAGAGAATTCAAGAATGATTTTGATTAATCTTTAACTTGATGGAGGGAATTATCATGTTAGGAGTAGAGCCATGTAATGCTTGTTGCTTTCAAAGAATAAGCTGAACTTTATTGATGAAAGTATACCCATTTCATATCTCAATATCTCAATATGTATTTTTCTAAAGCTTAGGAAATATATAATATCATGGTTATACTGTGGATCATGCATGTCATGAAAACTTAAATAGCACAAAATTGCTACGTAGAAAATTTCAAAGATCTTTGAAAATACTTGAAGAAAAGGTTCTCAAAGGAGATCACTTCATAATTTCAAATCTTTTGCCAGAAATAATTCTACGAAGCAAGGAAAAAGAGTTGTGACTGAATTCTTCATTGATTTGAAGACGTTATGGAAAGAATTGAAGACCAACTCTAAATTGTATATGTGAGACAAAGTGTAGTTATGATTTGATCAACAACGTTGTAAAGCACAAAGATTCTGAATATGTGATGTATTTTTTGAAATGTCTTAATGATGTTTACATCAATGCTAAAACTCAAATATGGAATGGAAGTGTTTACATCAATGTCTTAGTGATCAATTTTACTTATGAAATTGTTACCTAACATAAAACATGTCTTCTTGCTAGTTATATAACAATAGCGGTAGCTTATTGAAAATATTTCATCCAACTACAAGACTCTAATTAATACTAATAGAACTCGAGGAAAATGGAATAGAAGTTGGGGATCTCAAGGAAGAGGAAGAAGCTGAAATTAAAATAATGGAAAACATTGCAATCAACTAGAAGAAAATGGAGAACATAAAAATACCAAGTTTTTTTAAAAGATTATCGTTATCAGTTAGTAAATTGCAACTTCTATGGCTTATGTCCGCAAAACAACTTAAATACACTTTAATCTTGTACTCTAATCAAGAACCACAAACTTATGATGAAACTATCTAAGTTTCCAAAATGGCGAGAGGCTATGAAGAATAAGATTCAAGCCTTAGAACAAAACAAAACTTGGTGCATAACTGAGCATCCTCATCGAAAAAGAAAAACCCATTGGACGTATATGGGTTTATAAGATTGAGTACAATTCAAATAGAGAATTTGAACAATACAGAGATAAGTTTACTGCAAAAGGGTATATTCAACTAGAAGGTATTGATTACTTAGATACCTTTTCACTAGATGTCAACCTTACTACTGTGAGATTACTCTTACTTGTAGCAATTACTCAAAATTATTTTTTAAAGTAACTTGATGCAAATAACACAGTCCTACATGGTGAGTTAAGTGAGGAGGTTTACATGGTTCCTCGTCCTAGAATTGCAACAACCAAAATATGACAAATTTGTAGGTTGATGAAGTCTCTATGTGGACAAGCAAGTGGGTAATGATTTGATAAACTATCCTATTCTCTTAAACATTTTAATTTTATGCAATCTGGTTTTGGTCATTTTTTGTTTAGTAAAAGAATCATGAATAGTTTCACCGTTTTATTCATGTATCTATATGAAATCATTCTTGTAGGAAATTCCATTTCTAATATCAAACAGGTTACTCAATATTTAAACAGGGCGTTCAAGGTGAAAGATTTGGATGACTTGAAATATTTTCTCGGTCTCGAGATTGCTAGATCTAGCAAACACATATTTCTCAAAGAAAGTATCTCTCGATATTCACACTTATACCGAGCTTCTTACCGCAAATCCTTACTCCACTCCTTTGGTTAAAGATACCAAGCATATGTTTGAAGACAAAGTTCCTTCACAAGACATTTCTTCTTTTTAGCGACTTATTGAAATATTGTTATATCTTACAAACATAAGACCATATATATTATGTAATGCAGTTCCTGAGTCAATTTCTGCGTGCTCCTACTTTGCATCATTATAATGCTACACATAAGATGTTAAGGTATATCAAAAGTGCTCTCGGACAAGGTTTGTGTTAGATCGAACACTTATCACTACATCAAAAGCAATAGCCATTAGTCAGGACACAACTCTTTTTACATAAAAGTGTAATAGTCTAAGCGTCACGAGTCAATTGTGGCTTGACCCACCTTCGTCACGAGACAATTGATATCACCCACAACGGTTTGTACTTCTCAAGTGATTCTAGTTTGCAACTCAAAGGCATTAGTGCTTCCAAATGGGCAACTTGTTCACAAGCAAGAAGTTTCACTGTGTGTTTGTCATATCATATTCAATATGCTAAAAATTAATGAAATAATCAATTGTTTCTCGATCATCATTTGAGGCTGAATATCATGTACTCATTGCATTACTTATGAGATTTAATAATTAAAATATTTGTTAAATGACTGCAAGATAAAAACTCAAATCCAACTGTTGTATATTGTGACAATCAATTCTTAAAACACGTTGTTTTCAATCTCAACTTCCACAAAAACATAAACACATAAAAATGCAATGTAGTTTATAAAAAACTTCAGACTACATTCTTTCAATTGATTACTATTACTTTTGTTTTTGCTCATCAATTTGTTGATATTTTCATCAAGCCTTTCAAGTATATGGAAATTTCAAATCTATTGTTTCCAAGCTCAAATATCTATTGTAGAGGTTGAAGGGGATTGTTAGGTTTTCATAGTTTTTTTTTTTTTTTTGTTGAGTTTAAAGTTACTTTGTTTTTCATTTTCTTTATTTCTTTTACATTTTCACCTGTTTGCAAAGTGATTGGTTCCTTTTTCTATGTGTAAAAAACTATAACACGATTTCCATTTTTCATTTTCCTTCTTTTTTTTTCTCGTTTTTTGTTTTTACATTTTTTTCTTCTACATATATACATAACTTTTGTTGTTCTACATATATCAACAACATGTATTCTATGTAAAGGTGAAAACCAATCGAAAAATTCAATAAGCTATATTTTTTTTCAGATTTTAAAACTTCATTTATTTTAGAGTTTCAACATATATTTATATATTTTTGAAGTTGTTAAAAAATTAATGAATTAAATTATCAACAAAATGATTTCAACTTACACAAAATCTTAAAGATTTAAAAATTGAGAGTATATAATTTTTATATAAACACTATCATGCCAAATATTTTATTTCACAATTTTTCCTCATATTTTATTTATTATTTCAAACACAAAAAGTGTACTTTTTCAAATTCAAACAAACAAATTTCGATCACTTCAATCTTATTCAATATTATTATTTCAATAATTATTTTTAAGCTTAAACATGGTTTCGATAAATATAATTAAGAATAATTTACTAAAAGTGTTTTCATTGTTGGAAATTAATAACATTAAATAAATTTAATTATTAATTTTAATTAATATTAAAAAGAAAATTGTACTTGTTCAAGTAGTGAGTGAGATAGTAGTTGGAAAAAAGTAATGAAATAATAGTAATAACAATCAAATTAAAACAGAAGGAGAAGGTGAAGAACTAAGATGGAATTAAGATAGTGGTTGGAGAATGGCATGTGATGGTATGAAATTATGTATATTTTTATTTGTGTATTTTACGATTAATTAATTAAAATTAATTAATTGGGGTTAAAAGTGAGAAAGACGGAAAAGTCGGCGAGGAATTGGGAAGGGGTAAAAAGGAAATGCGACGGAGTGGACCCCTTCTGTCGTCGGTAACTCCCTCGAATTCCTCGCCCCTCTCTCTCTCTCTCTGCTTCAAACTTACACGTCCTACGAGGACGACCCTACCCCCTTTTTTTATTTTCCAACTCTTTTCTTTTTTATTTATTTTCCTAAAATTATTAAATAATAATCATAAATAAATAGGGTTACCTACTATCGGGCATCTCTTAACCCAACTACTCCTCTGACTCACTTGTTAGTTCTTACTCCTCTTTCATCCTTTTCTCTCTTCACTTCATTATTTCTACATCATTATGTCTATCTTCCTCTAGATAATTATTGCTTACGTTCATAAATATTACTCTCTTCTTTTCTCTTTATCAAAATATCTGCTATTTATTTTAATTTTCATGGATATCATCTGTGTGGAAAATTTTACAATGTCAAATAATTAAAAATAAATTTAAACATTCAAATTAAAAGCTTTACCATACTTGTATCTATTAAAACACAGTCCCTTCGCTGGAAGTTAATATTATATAATTCTATTTCTCCAAAAGTGGGTCAGCCCCTATTATTAAGAATAGGAAAAATTAAAATATAATAATATAAGTATTTCAATCAAGATTGACGTTTAATCTTGATAATTGTTGCAAATACTGAATTCTAAGATCAAAGTAAAAATTTATAAATATGAAATATTGATTTCCATTAATAAATACAATGGTATTTAGAGTATTTTATTTTGTCTTAACTTGGTTTATCTATTTAAAAATAAAGTAAAAAGTCTTTGTACATTAGTAAACCATCGTATTTACGTAATTTTGAACCGTTGATTGACCAAAATAATGAATCCGCGTTCTTGTATTTGGCTTTTATTATAGTTATATTAATTTCAGTTATTTGCTTGTCGCAAATTTATTTTCTAAATGAGAAAAAATAATATTAGAAACTTCAATTTCATTAATAAAATACTTTTTGCAGATTTGATCTTTTTTAACAAAATTGAATAATGTTGTGTGTTTTTTTTTATATTTATAGCTGGACTCATCTAATAGAATAAAGTTTTGCTGTTGTTATTTAATATACATTAAAGAAATTTAAAAATAGTTTAATATAAAGGTACAAAACTTATGCTACATATATAATTATCCCACTCTCTTATTTATTTAAATTTAATTTTTCGTACTTACTTTCTTTACACTCTCAATTGATTAAAAGCTACTTTAAATATATTTAAAAAGTAATTATGACAAAAAAACTAGTACTATCCATTAACAAAAAAATTCACACCATTAATAAATTACAGTTAAAGTAATAATTTTATGTTTTCCATATGCATGTGTATCACCAAAACAATTAATAAAGTCAAAAGAAAAGAGTTTTAATTCATGGCCTCACTTTAACGTTGAAGAAAACATCTAGGTACATTTATGAAATACATTTAACCGTTGATTGACCTAATAAAGAGGTTTTATGACTCCTCTCTCACTTTATACAAACCTCTCACTGCGTGTTCCTCCGCTGACTGAATCCGCACATTGGTTTTCCCGAAATCCTACGGTCCACAATCAATGTCTGTGATTAGTATTTTTTGGTTTGTTTGTTTATATCTGAAAACATTGAATTGAATGCAAAGCTAGGATGTGAGGGTGCACATAGATCCCTCTCTGGATGACACCATCATCCACATCACGCTCAATTTCACGAAATCAGATGGTCGGTCTCGGTTCTGTGCAGGGTCAGTGTGGTACTATAGGTACAGTGACCGGGTGTAGCAGGACATAACATAACATATACAGCACATAATGTGGCAAATCCAACGGTGGATATAGATGACTTCACCACAGTTGAGAGTTGATCACACACAATAAAAATTGTTGAAAATGTTTGTGTTTGGAAATTAAGAAGGGTGCATGGGGTCGTGGTCATTTCTGGAAGTGAGAAGGCAGCTGGTAGGGTCTACCTGCACCAATTCTTTGTCTTTTTTGACGTTCCCTTTCTTCTCCTCCTTTATTTTTACTCTTGTTATAACCCCCTCTCTTCTTTCTCATATCATTCTCATTCACCCATTCATCATCACAACCTCACTCTCTTCTTTTTTTCTCTCTCTCTCTCTCCCTCTCTTTCTCAGAACCCCCTTGAAGATAGGCGAAACTCATGGGGGACACAGTGGGAAGAGGGTAGTAGTAGTAGTAGTAGTGAGTGACCCATGAAAAAAAGCCTCTTTCTTTCTCTTTCCCTCCCTCTTTCCTAGCGGTTCAAGAAGAAGGGCCATTCTGGGGAAGCTTTGTCTTTTGAGGGGAATGTTGTCTGGCTCGAGGACCCTTCATCTTGATCTTGTGTATCTGCATCCCTCTCTTTGTAGAGTGCTATGCTTGTGCTCAAGGAATGTATAGTGTTGTCGGACCAGGCTTCATTCCCCCCAATTGTATGCTTCCCAATTAATTTTCCGGCCAAATCGAGGTATCTTCCCGCTGAGAGGTAGAAACATGTAGATTCGGGTTTCTCAACATGTATTGTTTCCTCGAGATCGAGCCGTGGCAGTATAGTTGCATAACTTGTGTTTGTAGCGTCTGCTGATGAAATGCTTTATTGGTTTGCTTGGTGTCGTGCTCCATGTTTTTTTGGGACTATGGATTAGTATGAAAGTTTTGTTTTTTTCTTAAATATAGGTAGATCTTAGTCGTGGGGTTGGGTTTTTGGATGAATTAAAGATGGTGGTAGTTGCAGATTGGTGTAATGATGAACATTTTGACCCGGTTTTCACTTGGCAAAAGTTTTTCATCATTACCTCCTTTTCGTTTCTTTCTTTTTCTCTGATCAAGTTATGATGGTGTTTTTGTTGTCAGGGACTAACTACCTTTTTTTTTCATCTTCATCATTAGCCAGATCTTCTCCCAATTATGTTTTCCAGTATCCGATCTGTCTGTCTCTGCCATGTTTTCTCAGATCTGGCCACCTTTGAAACTCAGTTAGACATTCTCCTCTTTTTCAAGCCCCTCCTCCTCCCCCTTTTTTTCAATTTTTTCTTTCTCTCTCTCTACCTAATTTCTCTCTCACCCTCCCTTTAGGGTTTCCTGGCCTATGTTCTGTCTCTAATCTCTATCACTTAGCTGGCTCTGGAGTCTTTGATGAAGAACCAAATGGAAGATGACCCCTTTTATTAGTATTATTATTGTTATTAGTCATTTCACCATTGCAAAACCGTGTGGTCAAATCGAGGCCTAATTTGGTTAAATGTGCCATGTGTTGCCGCATGCATATGACTCAGAAGCCTTGTAGACTCCGCCCTCTCTCTTTATTGGAGTCTTCTGCTTCTGCTGGTCAAGCATCTCTTTCTTAATTCATCCCCCTTTGTTTAACAAAACAACAAAAGTCTCTTAAGCATTTATCTATCATGTGATTTTGTTTCGTCTTTGTTCGATTGTAAACTACAGATCCTTGAATCTATTCTTGTTACTGTGGGTGGCATTTAGCTTCCTTCTATGTGTTCAGTAATGTCACACGCACAGATCTACACTTTTCTCTGTTTGCTTTGTCATTCTTTTTCATATCAATTTGTAATTAAAAATGAATAGATCTGAGCACCAACAATACATAATAGAATAAGCTTTTACAAGTATGGCTGTATTTTCTTTCTGTGCTGCAGTACCTTGTAAGTTTCTCAATGAACAACTTTAAATTTTCCCTGTCTTTTAATATATCTCATTTGATAGCTGAAATGAAACCCTAGTTTCCTGCACAATCAAAGACACAATGTACACGATACTTCCTTTTGTATTGCTCTAGTTTCGATGTTGGCAGGGAAGAAGAAAGACCCATCATTAATGGTTACAGTTCTTCAAGGAGAAGGTAATTAATTTTTTTTTCATTAAGGATAATGAAACCTGATCATGAGTCTAATAAGCATTACAATTGTGCAGTTTAGACCTTCCTCTAATCATAGAAGCAGCAAAAGAAAGTGAATGCTTCCTTAGGAAGCAAAGATATACATTGTCCCAACAGGCATCACTGCAGTGTTACCGAATAAGCTTTTGATTTGTTATTATATGCTTAATAATTTGCAGAGATGGGAATCAATGATTATTTAATTACTAACAAAGGAATTTTGTTGGGGTCTCTTTTGCTTAACATTTTTTTATCTTGCCTTGTTTTCTTCATGTGCTCAGGGATTTGGAAGAGACTAGAGCATCATATTAAGCTTGATTCAGAATAGAAGACAAAAAGAGTGTGCACATAGCAAGGGGCATTGGGGAACACGAATGACATAATCACAGTGCTCAAAGCTCATACAGCTCTACTTTTCTTTGTCACCGTTGTGTTCATATATTCATACTTGCACGCAAATGTGTACACTTTATTATTTTCAACGCAACTCATGTATCCCAAGTCTCTTACTAGAATAGTATTTGAGTTTTCATTTTGATTTGAAATTAAGACCTCGTGAATTGTCATAAAATACAAAACACGATACTATGCTTGGAACACACTGTCCTTTGTTTTTTTCAAAATTCATGGGGGTAAAAGGCGTTCATTTTGACTATGCATGATCTCACTCTGTACCTTTGCTTGTTTTTTGTGTGTACAGAATTCCCAAGCATAAAAAGTTGTGAAAAATTCAGGTTGATCTTAATGTTTAATGTAATGTAGTGGTCATTGTGATTAAAGGGATTGATTGTAATTCTACTTTATGTATATGTGAATGCTGTCTCATAAAGAATTGCTTTTGGGAAATTGAAACTTTTTGACCTTTTGTAAAGTAGCATAAAGTTGAAACCCTGGGGGGTTTGCTTTGTGTTTTCCCATGCATGATATGGTTGAGAGGGAGAAAGAGAAACTGCTTGCTGGGTCATGCTTGTTGAATTCCCATACAGCTATAGCTTTTATGGTCACAGATATCTTTTCCACGAATAATTGGAGAGCGAATAAAATTATGTAACCCCAAAAACTTTTTCGAGTCTTTGTACTATTTGGATATGAAGTTGAGGACCTCGTAGTCTTTCCATGCACATACACATAGATTAATTAGGTGTACCATCTAATGAAGTGATTGCCCACATGTAGGGTATAGCAGAATTAGACCCCTTTGACACATTCCAGTGGGATCCAGAGGCGACTTTCCATCTCCCTTTTTCTTCCCATTGGAGCCTTTCATCCGTCTAACTTGGAGACAAACATGTGCCATTGCTACCTCCCTCATTCTGCTAACAACCATTTTTTAACTCCTTAGTGCTAGTACCAATCAATCAATGCAAAATATTATTAGTTAAATTGTTAAAAACTCTTCTGTCACCTAATGGAAAAAACAACCATTTCTATGTTTTTGCTACATAAATCTTACAGGATCACCATCATATGATACCATTCATATATATAACTTTGTCTTTTACCTATGTTTTCAGATTCTTCTCATCAATTCCTTAAACACTTCCCAGTATCTTATTAACTCTTTAGTAGATGATGTTCTAGACTGACAGAAAAAACCTCAATAGATTCAAATACAGAAAGAAAACAAATTATTATTCTTTCCAACACTACTACCATGGTGTCCTGGAATTGCTAAGAAGGGGACCAAGTAAGCAGGCAATCCCTTATCAGAGATCCTGGATCATCTCTTTGCAGACAAACAACAGGTTTTTTTTCTCAGGCAATGTTGTGAAATGAAACTGTGTCATATCATATGTTAGTTCTTTTTAGGGGAGACACTATATAAATTGGATACTAATGAGTTATAAACAAAAATATATATATATATATATATATATATATATATATATATATATATATATATATATAAGAATAAAAAATCAGAAAGTCATGTTAAACCTAAAACCTTAACAAATTTGATGTATGGTCTTTATATATAGTCTTTCCTTGAAAGTTTTTTGGTTTTTTTTCTCAGAGTTAGAGACTCGTGAGTTCTTTAGATCGTTTTATGCACTGCACCCACTATAAGTTTTTGTCTTGCATTTTTTTATGTTTTATCACTTTCTGTTGTTATTGATGTTATATGGACAAAATTTGCATGGAGTGTCCTAATAGAGTTAATTCTATTTTCTAATTAAATTTAATATTTTATTTTCGTAATTTGCATTTTATTAATTTTGTTATTGATAAGTGTTGCCTTAGACATTTGACCAACAAATGTGAGTAGATATTTTTCAAATTTCCAAAGTGGAAAGAATAGATCTTTCGCACGATCATTTAGGCAGAATTAGACTAATTACATACCCCTAATTTAAGCAAAACGTTAATCACCATGAAGGTTGATTTCATAATGAATCTAGACTATTAAGGGGACTCTAGTTAAGTTACTATTCTTTAAATAATTACAACAACATAATAATTAGTATAATAAAGGTAATTATCAGAAGGAAATCAGGAATTGTAGATCTGGTCTAGACTAATCTATAATTATAACTCTGGAAATTATTATAAATAGAAAATTTTAAATCCAAGTAAAAAAAATGCTAAATATTCTAGTTTAATTGGTCTTTTAAGCTTTTTAGCTACAACGATAAATTTTAAAAACAACACAAATAATATCTATAAATTGTATGTAAGCTTTACCTTGTTTTCTTCTTTTTATATCTTTAGTAAAACATTTATTAACTAGATGTATAATTCCTTAAACCAAAATTAACCTGTGCCAATTTTAGAAAAAGGTAATTTAAAATTTTCTATATGTTGCAGAATGTTGTCAATTTTAGATTTGAGGACAATAAAATGTTTTATCGTTCATAATCATAAAATTTGATCAATTTTTTTTTTTTAAAAAAAAATCAACACACAAGTCTATTTTATTAAAATAACTACGTTACTTTTATTTACTGTTATATTGAAGGATAGGTAGAAATAGGGAGTGGTGACCTATAATGATAATAGAGTTTACTCATCTCGGGATAATAATTGAATAAACAAAATATTAGTAAAAGGTTTGTCATTGTAGTTTATTTATATTTATTTCATATTAATAACTAACAATTTGCGTAGGTAACTTTTTAACTTAGGCTTTAGGGTATGTCAAAACTTATTCTACATACTCTCAATTAAATCTTATTATTTTAATTTTTTAATGGATTTTTCAATCTTTATAAACTAAATAAATCTTCATAACGACTTTCTATCATGCTGATGTTATCATAGAAATAGCATTAGCCTAAATTATTAATACATTACTTAATTGCTAAAATACAAAGATTTAAATGATAATAGTGTCAATTACTCTATTCATATAAAATATTAATAATAAGATTTATAAAAAAAAAACCTTTAGCATATATTATTCTGATAAATATGTTGATATTTATTGTTAGCGGCAATAGACTAAAATTACTTCATATTAAAAAAAAATCAAATTACTTCATATTAAAATTTTACAGGAACTAAAATTATACTTTTTGTGAAACTAGAGAGAAAAAATGTTAAATTTCCAGTCTATATTTTACAAGTTCCGTTACCAAACTAGTAAAGACTTCGCGTGTCAAATATAATAATTTGAAGCAAATGTATTTATTAATTTGCATTGGATTTGACTCTTTAAAATAAGAATAAAGTAAGTAATTTTATAATAAATAAGAATATTAATCAACCTATTTTCATTATAAAATAAATAAATCATTACTGAATTTTTATAAACGTGAATGCTATTTATTAACTTGATTATTTTTGGACGAAATTTATATTGTGTGCGACTTTAATTTTTCAAGTTTATGCCACGTTAATAAACTTTATCTTTTTAAAAAAATAAAATTAAGCAAATTTAATTCTCTCATTCAATTGCAATCTTCGGATCATTATAATGGTGATATCATAAAATATCTTAATCATACTTAGATTGCGAGTGATTTTAATTTTTCAAAATTTTCTTGTGTTAATGGAATTTATCTACTTTTGTTTAATTGAACAAATTTAGTTATCTCCTTTGCTTACAATGCTTCAAATATTAGAGGCTTTGATAAATTTGAGATATCAAATACTTATAAAATTGGGAAAATTGAACTTTGGTAACTTAATAAAAATTTAAGGATTTATAAAATACGAAAATAAGGTTTCAATTCTTTTTTTAAATTTTGGTGAAATGTGGTTTTTTTATCAGTATGTTTTGACTAAGGCAATTATTTCAACGGAAAATTATGCTTTAAGAGTCTTACGAAGATGGAGAACAATAAAATAAAAACCAAATTCACTTTAAATAAAATTACTTTTTATGTATTATTAATTTAAAAAATATGTCAATTAATTGAAAATTAGTATACATAACTTAAATAATTATAATAAAAGGAAACAAACTTATTATACATGGCATTTTATAACCAGAAGGAGTGTCCAACATTATTCATGCAATCAATAATTACACTATTTATTCTAATTTTAAAATAAAAATCCAATTAGTTAAAAAGATAGAATGTCAAAATCTCATGACCAAAATCAAACTTTTACACAATTACAAAAAGTTAGAATATGGAAAAAATATATGAAATCTCCACCAATTAATTTATATAAAAATTAATTTTAATTTATGGAATTTTATTTTTCTTTTCTACATGTTTTAGTGAGAATTTTTTCAAATACATTCTCTAAGTACCAAAAGCTAACTATTATTGCACTTTTAACCAAATTTGTTTATCTCATATCAAAATTTAAGCCCATCAAACTATATAGAAGACATTATGGTCTTTTACTGAATAAATTGAAATGGATCCAACCCCAAAACAAATAATGACTTTTACTTCCTACACCCCCACTACACCACCATTACCGCCACTACTGCCACTGCTATTACTGTTACCTCACTGCTGTAACATCATCCCGGCAAAAAGGAAAAGAAGAGAGAAATAATGCATTGCGTACAAAAAATTCCATTTAGAAAGTTTATTTCAGAAAACTTCTTTCATAAAATATTATATACGTTTTGAAAAATTTGTTTATTTTATTTCAAAAAAAATATTTTAGAATGCATTTCATGCATTTTGAAAATTATCTTATGAAAATTATATTTTAAAAAATCCAGAAATCTCGTTCTAAAAATTCTAAAAAAAAAAACATGTTCTGAAAAAAATTGTAAAATAAATCATTCATAAGCCATTTAAAAATAAAATAAAATGTTATTTTTTAAATTATGGGGTGTCCCAAGAAATTGTGGGAGTACAGGAAGAAGAAGCCACAAAGAATTAGTAGTACTGTTTTACCAAAAGAGGTTTCATTTCTCTTTTTTTTTCCTATTCTGGGAATATTTCGTCTTTTTGAACTACAAAGAGGTTGATCGAGTTTATCAACTCAAAATTTTATAATTCATACTTTTATCTCATATAATTTTTGGTTTAATCCTTATTTCGTAAGTTTATTCATTGATGGACGAGGAAGTATGTCTATTTTATGACATGTAATTTTTATCATTATGGAAAAAAATTGATATTTTTATTATTAAAATCAGTGTTATGTTTTCATTGAACTAATTAATACAAAATCTATAAAACTTTTTTTTTATATAAAAATATATCACATTGTCCTTTTAAAACCCAACATACACTAACATATAGAATGTTCAACATATAATAATACTACAAACTTAACTTTGAACTAATGTATGATTAAAAAAAGAACTGCCAATGTGGATTGAATAAAATAAATCTTAAATTACTATAGTTTTTCTTTTAATTTTTAGAATCAGTTCATAAACGTTGGCAAAGTTCATCTAAAATTTAAAATACCAGTGTATGATAAAGCTGGGGAAAAGTTATAAAACAAATTGCTCTAATATGACTATAGATTAAATTAGTAAAGTCTTAAAATAGAGATAATGGTTATTTTTAAATTACAATATATTATTTTGTCTTCTAAATTTCCATCGTGGTTATAGTTTTTTTGAACGCAATCGTAATTACAATTATGTTAACCATATTTATCTATAATTTTCTACAGTATTGCAAATAAAAATAACATTACAACAGAACGTTAATCTAATATCTGCTTTTGTTTGGCACGTTTATACCTGGTGTAGATATGCTACTAGTTTTTCTTTTATATATGCATTTGACAGTTTTTTTAATCGTTTTAGTTTCTCTATTATATTTTATTATTTTAATTTTATCGATAAATGGTGACTTGATGAAATAATGGGAATATATGTATATATATATATATATATATATATATATATA